>Ga0114971_10002008_pt1 | contig 13985 bp, 18 predicted proteins | sample M_140625_MF_Meta_FD_87320 | JGI IMG/M metagenome (GOLD analysis project Ga0114971, IMG submission 87320) | Freshwater microbial communities from Lake Montjoie, Canada to study carbon cycling - M_140625_MF_MetaG | ecosystem: Environmental > Aquatic > Freshwater > Lake | place: Lake Montjoie... | reverse complement strand
CTCTAGCTAAGTAAGCAACACATTCAAGCCCCACCACAAACCCAAATAAGTAAGAAGGAGTCCCATGGACGTAGTACTAGTAATCGGCCGCGTACTTTTCGCACTGATCTTCATCAATTCAGGTATCGCACACCTCACCAAGCTTGAGGCAATGACTGGCTATGCCAAATACAAAAAGGTTCCAGCTGCCAAGCTAAGCGTGATCGTTTCCGGTCTGATGATCCTTGTCGGCGGTCTATACATCGCCCTTGGAATTTACGCTGACCTAGGCGCGCTACTTATCGCGCTATTCCTAATTCCAGCAGCCGTACTAATGCATGCATTTTGGAAAGAAACTGATGCGACTGCAAAGCAGAACGAAAGCATCGGATTCTTCAAGGACCTATCCCTTGCTGGCGCTGCGCTAATCATCTTCGCTCTAGTTGCAACTGGTACAGATTTTGGTCCAAGCATCACATCTGCATTCTTTAGCTTCACCCGTTAATTTCAGGTTAAGTGAACATTAAATAACTTAAAGCTTAACCAGAACGCCCTCGGATATTTCCGAGGGCGTTCTGTCATTATCTACCAGTGTTAATCATCGAAGGACTGCTTGCCGGTGTACTAATTGGTGCTGTTTTAGGTTTCATTGGTGCCGGTGGCGCAATGCTTTCAGTGCCAATTCTGATTTATGTTTTTGATTTCTCGGCTAGTCACGCAACAACTGCAGCGCTAGCGGTCGTATTACTTGCCGCAGCCTCGGGCTTGGTTCCTAAATTTAAAAGCAAAGATGTGCTGGTTAAAGAGGCGCTAATCATTTGCGCACTTGGCTTAACTACCAATATTTCAACTTCGCTAATTGCAGATCGACTTAGCGAACGCTTCATCTTGACCGGCTTTTCAATAGTTCTTCTAGTTGCCGGAACCTCAATGCTATTAAAGCCTTTTACATCTGGCCCAGAACGAAAGATGCCGGCTTGGGCACTTATTCTAGTTTCCTTAGTTATCGGTTGCATGACTGGTTTATTTGGAATCGGTGGCGGCTTCTTGGCTATACCCGTTCTAGTTCTATTCTTCCGAGTTCCGCAAAACAAAGCAGCTGGTACATCGCTGTTAATCATTACTGTTAATTCAATTGCCGCATTCTTGGGCCACTACAAAATTTGGGCTGAAGTTAATTGGACTGTGCCGATTGCAATGGCGGTATCTGCTGTTGTTATCTCACAATTGGCCTCAGGTAAGAGTGCTGGAGTTTCGCCAGTAATCCTTAAGCGTGCCTTTGCTGTTTTACTATTTTCTATCTCAGCGATCACGCTAATAAATGCGTGGGTCATCTAAAGCAGGTATTTTGTAGTCATGGATGGCGTACTGGAAAAAGCGGCAGTAAAACGTGTAATCGCGGCACTGCAGGAACATGGTTGTGCTGGCCAGATTAAAGTTCTATCTGACAGCGCACGCACTGCAGCTGAGGCCGCATCTGCTCTTGGCATTGAAGTTGGCCAAATTGCATCATCGCTAATCTTCAAACTACCTGATGGTTCCCCTCTTTTAGTTATTACCAGTGGCCGACATCGCGTTGATACCGATTTAGTGGCAAGTAATTTAGGAATTGAAAAACTTGGTCGAGTTGATGCCGATTACGTAAAGGAACTATCTGGCTTTTCCATTGGTGGCGTTGCTCCAATTGGTTGGGTCTCCCCCGCAACTATTCTGATTGATCAAGCGTTAAACGATTATGAAGTCATCTGGGCAGCGGCCGGTCACCCGCATGCGGTTTATCCAACTTCTTTTGCTGAGCTATTAGCCATCACCTCAGCTAAACCAATGGTGGTTGGTGAATAAATGAACACTCTTGGCATGATTGCAATTGTGATAGATGAATACGACACTGCAATTTCACATTATGTAAACGATCTTGGCTTTAACTTAATCGAAGACAAAGTTATGTCTCCTGAGAAAAGATGGGTTGTAGTAGCTCCAAGTGAAGAAGGAGCCAGAATCCTTTTAGCTAAAGCGGCAAATGATCAACAAAGAGCCGCAATTGGTAACTCAACTGGCGGCCGAGTTGGATTCTTTCTATATACGACAAATTTTTCCGAAACTTATGAAACTTATAAATCTCGCGGTGTTGAATTCATTGAACAACCTCGCCAAGAGGAATATGGCCAAGTAGTGGTATTTAAAGATAAGTACGGAAATAAGTGGGACTTAATTGAACAGAGCTAGCCGACTGTGGTTGGCGCATAAATGATTCTTAACTATAAAGAATACGGATCTACCAATTCTGGCCTGCCCCTAATCCTGATTCACGGAATGGGTTCAGCAGCAACTGCTTGGCAGTTAGTTGTTCCTGAACTGGCAAAGAGTTACCGAGTCATAACTGTTGATCTACCTGGCCATGGCAAGACGCAATTACCAGCGGGCTTAGATATGAGTCCTAAATCTTTAGCAGAATATGTCTTAGAAACTATGGCTTCCTTAAATATTGATAAAGCGCATCTAGTTGGTAATTCATTAGGTGGTTGGACTGCACTAGAGCTTGCCGCCATGAAACCAGAACGCGTTGCCAGCATTTTAGCTTTAGCGCCAGCCGGGCTTTGGTTAGCGCCATTTAATGTGCGTTATCCAGGCACTGCAATTGCTCGAAATTTAGCCAGTAGTTTGAAAGTTGTTTCACCCTTTGGACTTAAATACGAATGGGGTCGCAAACTTGGTTTCGGCGATGTAAGCCCACAATGGCGAAAGTATTCATACCAACTTTGTTTAGATGCCACCTTAGCCTTAGGTAATGCAGCCGGTTATTTTCCAGCTTGGGATGCGCTATTAAAAAAGCGCTTCGACGAAACAGTCTCGGCCACCGTGCCAATCACAATTGTCTTTGGCGATAGTGATAAAACTTTGCCGGCTAGCTCTTGTCAGGAAAAATCATTAGCTCCGAAACATGCCACTTGGATCAATTGGGAAAATTGTGGGCATGCGCCAATGTGGGATTACCCAGATCGTGTGATTGCTGAAATTGAAAAGCTAACTAAATGATCACAGTAATTTACTTTTGGAAAATTGAGCGAAGTAGCATTCCATTTGCCTTATTTCGAATGGCAATCGATCGCACCCTTTTACGCAGAGCTAAGGGAGTTACTTTTGCAAAAATGCTGGGCTGCGGCAAAGGTGAAACTTTTACGCCAACAGATGCCGACCCAAATCGCTGGGGTTGCTTAGTGGTAATTTCGCAAAGCGAATTAGCCGCACTGGATAGTTCAACGACAATCACAAAGTGGCGATCAAAATCTATTTCCGAATTTCGAGTAGTTCTTGATCCAATTGCAGCGACCGGAATGTGGTCTAAGCAAAAACCATTCGAGCCAAGTGCGCCAGCTAATTTTGATGGCCAAGTTGTTGCAATTACTCGTGCTCGCATCAAAGCGAGCCAAACAATGCGCTTCTTTAAATCGGTACCACCCGTAACTGCGAGTCTGCATTCCAGCCCTGGCTTGATTTCGACCATCGGTATCGGTGAAGCGCCGATCGGCTTGCAAGGAACTTTCTCGCTTTGGGAGTCAATGCAGGCAATCAAAGATTTTGCATATAAAGGTGCTGCACATCAAAAGGCAATTGCTCAAACAAGTGAATTTGATTGGTATGCCGAGGAGCTTTTTGCCCGATTCGCCGTGCGCGAGATACGGGGAACGATTTAACTTGCCTAGATAGGGCAGACTAAGCACATGTCCATTCGCAACTACGCTCCTCGCCGTCAGCGCCGTGGCGTATCGCCTTTTGCAAATGGTCTCCAAGTCGGCACCATGGTTGCGGCTCTTTTCTTACAAATGTCTTACCCGCTTCTTTCCGGTGAAGCTTTGCGAGTAGTGACAATTGCAACGGTTTATTTCGGTGCTGCTGCCATGTTTGTGCATGCCCGACTCGCTTATGGTTGGAAGTACATAAGGCGCTACGTACTAATCACTTTGCCGTTTGCTTTCTTCATTGAACTTATTGGCGTAAACACTGGGTGGCCGTTCGGCACATATTCTTATGACGCAACTCTTGGTCCGCAGCTTCTCGGAATTCCACTCGTGGTTCCATTTGCTTGGGCGATGATGGCTCATCCACTTCTAGTTGTTGCTCGCCGAATGTCTAAGACTTGGACATTTCTCTATGGTGGTTTTGCGCTAATGGCATGGGATCTTTTCCTTGACCCACAGATGGTTGGTGACGGTCGTTGGAAATGGGAAGTTACTGGCTCGCATGTTCCGTTTCAACCAGATATTCCACTGTCGAATATGTTCGGTTGGTTATTAGCCGGAATCGCACTTATGGCTTTTCTTAATTTTTTCTTACCAAAAGAGCAGCGAAAGTATGGTTCCTCGCTTCTAGCTACCGATGTTTTCTTAGCATGGAGTTGGTTTGGCGGAATAATCTCGAACTTATTCTTCTTTGACCGCCCAGGTGTTGCACTCTTTGGTGGCCTCTTCTACACCTTGACCCTAGCTCCTTACGTATTTGCTCGTTGGCTAGGTCGCCCTTAGTTCAAAGTCATGTTAGATCTCTCTTTAGCAATTAGCATCTTCCTTTTTGTGATGGCTGGTGTGAATTCCCGACGCATCCGAATTCCACGTAATGGTCGAGATTTAACCGCAACTGTTGCAGTGCTGCTGCCAGTTCGTAATGAGGCGGTCAACATAATTGACTTTATTGAGTCACTTAAAGCTCAAACTGGAATCTCTGATCTCAAGTTCTATTTTCTAGATGATAATTCCGAAGATGAAACAGCAGCTCTGCTTAAGCGAGAAATTGCTAGCGATCCAAGATTTAGCGTTATTTCTGGTGCACCGCTTCCTGAAGGGTGGCTAGGAAAACCTTGGGCACTAGAACAATTGCGCACTCGCATTAAAGCTGATTACTTTGTAAATATAGATGCCGATGTTCGCTTAGTACCACTTGCAATTTGCGCTGCAGTTAATCTACTGATTGATCAAGAACTTGATTTCGTTTCGCCCTACCCAAAACAGATTGCTAACACATTTGGCGAACGCATGATTCAGCCGCTTCTACATTGGTCATGGCTCTCAACTGTGCCCCTTCGCATGGCCGAGAAATCAGGCCGAGCTTCATTTGCCGTTGCTAATGGCCAATTTTTTGCAGTTCGGGAAAGTGCACTATCGGAAGTTTCTGGATACTCGGCCATTAAATCTGCTGTGTTAGATGACATGGAACTGGCTCGCACATTATTGCGCTCTGGGTTTAAAGGAACAGTGGCCGATGGTGCACACCTAGCTACTTGTCATATGTATAACTCGTGGGCCGAAGTAAAAGCTGGTTATGGAAAATCACTCTGGGCGGCATTCGGATCTAAGTTTGGTTCACTTATTGCCGTCGCATTCCTATTCCTTACTGGCATCTTTCCGCTAATTGCAATATTTGCTGGTTTTCCAGCAGGTTTCTATGCTCTGGAATTTGTAATCGTTTCTAGAATAATTGCGGCACGCATTTCCGGCGCTAGGTTTATCGATACCGTATTGCATCCACTTTCCTCACTTCTGCTGATTTATTTAATTATTTATTCTTGGAGTGCGCGCGGCAAAGTACTTTGGAAAGGTCGCGCTATATGAGCAAGGTAGTTGTAATTGGCGCCGGAATTGGCGGCATGAGTGCCGCAGCACGCATTGCTAAAGCGGGTCATCAAGTCGAAATTTATGAAGCGGCGAATTTCGTCGGTGGAAAATGTCGTACTGAATGGATTGGTCGATACGCTTTTGATACCGGACCTTCGCTACTTACTTTGCCAGCGGTCTATCGTGACTTCTTTTTAAAAACTGGTGCGGTAATGGAAGATGTTTTGACACAAATTCCAGTTAATCCAGCATTTGATTACCTCTTCGCCGATGGTTCAAGCGTTCAGTTTGCCAACCTCTCGCGCTATCAAACTTTGCAAGCAATTACAGCCTCCTTTGGCGCAGCAGCTGCAGCCGAGTGGGATCAGATCATGAAGCGAGCCGAATTGATGTGGGATGTTTCGCGCGAACCATTTATCGAATCTGAACTAACTTCGATTGTTGCTCTCTTCAAACGAGTGACTCTGATTAGAGATTTACTGGTGATCGCTCCGCTTAAATCACTTCGCGATCTGGCAACTGAGAAATTAACTGATCAGCGACTTCGCTACGTTGTCGATCGATATGCCACTTATAGCGGCTCTGATCCTCGCAAAGCCCCAGCTGTTCTATTGAGCATTGCCTTCGCCGAAGAAGCTTTCGGGGCGTGGCATTTAGCCGGTGGCATTGGCCAATTGGCTGTTGCCATTGAAAAACGATGTTTAGATCTAGGCGTAACGATTCATTTAAATTCACCGGTGGCCAAAATTAAAACTGAAAACGGAATTGCTACCGGCATAACTTTGGCCGATGGTGCTCAAATTGCCGCTGATTTTATAGTTTCAAATAGCGATGCCAGTCTTACTTATCATCAGCTAATTGACCCGGCCGAGAAGAAGGCAAGGAGTGAACGTAAGAACTTAGCGAAGAGTGATAGTTCGCTGGCTGGTTTCTCGCTTCTTCTAGGTTTACGGCCAGCTGAATCTGCTGAAAAGTTGAATCACCACACAATTCTTTTCCCTGCAGATTATGACGCTGAGTTTGAAGCGATCTTCACTCAGAAAAAACCAGTAGAAAATCCTACGATCTACATCTGTGCACCTGATGATCCGCTAATGGTTAAGGATGCCGGCCATGAAAGTTGGTTCGTATTGGTTAATGCTCCCCGTCATGACGAGAGTGCAAAGAATGGCTTTGATTGGCGCAATGAAAATTTCAAACATAAATATGCCAATTCAATTATTGATCAGATCGAAGCACGTGGCATTCAGATTCGCGAACGTCTTGATGTCTTAGAAATTCGCACTCCCCTAGATCTTCAAGAATCAGTCATGGCACCTGGCGGTTCGATCTATGGCACATCGAGCAACAGCGCGTCCGCTGCCTTCTTGCGCACCAAGAATCGTTCACCCATTAAGAATTTATTTTGTGTTGGTGGATCAACTCACCCAGGTGGAGGCTTACCGTTAGTTGGAATTAGCGCCGAGATCGTAGCAAATGCAATTGGTCGTGCGCGCTAGCGAAGTTGCTTGTAACCAAAACGCATAACTTGTAGCGCACCAATAATCTGCATTACCAAGAATGCGCCAGCGATTGCGGCTAGACCCGGAATATCTAACTGCCACGCAATTAAAACTATAAATAACAAACTTGCGCGCATCGGGCGTTCGGCGAAAGTTACTACGCCTAAATCTTTAACTTCAAAAGCTGCCAACCTAGCGCGAGCATATTCCTGTACAGAGGCTGCCAACCAAAGCCCAACTGCGATTTCTAGTGGAATACCTACTTGATAGAGCGCATAAGCCCAAGCTGCTTCGCTGATGCGATCAGCAACAGAATCAAGGATGGCGCCCCATGAACTTTCGCGGCGCTGGAATATTGCAACGCTGCCATCTATGCCATCAAAGAGAAGTGATAACACAACTAATGCGATCGCCCAATAAGAATGCGGAATAAGAGCGGTACCGATTGCTGAAATTAATCCTAGAAGCGTTAACACATTTGGAGAAATGCGCAGCAGGGTTGAAATCAAAGCGATTCGATATGAGATTGCGAGCCAAGCATGAACGATGCCCGCAATTTCGGCATTGCCATGTAGTTCGCTCCAACGTTTGTAAAATTCTTTTTTAGTGATCATTTAGTAACCAACTTTCGATAAATCTCAAGTGTGGCAGATGAAGTATTCATGGTGTAGAAATGCAGACCAGGTACGTCTAATTCGAGCAATTGTTCACAGAGCTGCGTAGCAATCTCAATTCCAAGTTTTTGAACTGCATCGTGATCATCTTCGACAGCTGAGAATTTCGCCAGGATCTTGGCTGGAATCGCAGTTCCGCTTAGCTCAGACATACGAACCAATTGTTTTACATTGGTAACCGGCAAGATGCCCGGAATAATTGGCAAGTTAGAACCTTTTGCGGCAAGTGCCTCAACTAATCGTTGATAACTTTGTGCCTCAAAGAAGAATTGAGTTGTTGCAAAACTTGCTCCTAATGATTCTTTGCGAATCAAGACATCAACATCTTTTGCTAAATCACCATTCGATGCTGGGTGCCCATCAGGAAATGCAGCCACTCCAACTTCAAAGCCGCCAACTTCCATTGCTAATTCAACTAATTGGTCAGCATGATTAAAGCCGCCCACCGTTGGCACCCAAGGAGCACTTGGCCCACCAGTTGGGTCGCCGCGCAATGCAAGAATGCTATGAATACCGGCTTCTTTATACTTCTGCAGAATTTCGATCAGCTCACCTCGAGTTGAACCAACGCAAGTTAAATGGGCAACTGTTGGAATCGAGGTTCGTTCGGTGATCTGTGAAGTTATCCGAATTGTGCGATCACGGGTTGACCCCCCAGCACCATAAGTAACTGAGATGAAATCTGGAGCGATTGGTTCAAGCGCTGACATGGCAGCCCAAAGTCGTTCTTCGCCTGCCTGATCTTTAGGCGGAAAGAACTCAAATGAGTATTTGGTCGCGCGGATAGCCACTAGGTCAGCGTATCGTTACGCGCGTGAAACCTGAGGCATCTGCTCAATCCCTTGAGCAACTTAAATCTTTGCGCGAGCAAGTAGAGGCGCAACTCAAGGATTTCCTTTCAACACAAAGTGAGTACTTAACCTCGATCGCGCCAGAGTTAAAGCCGGCGGCCACAAGTTTGACTGCCTTTGTAATCAATGGCGGAAAACGATTTAGGCCTCTCTTTGCTGCTGTTGGTGCAATGGGTGCTGGTTCTCAATTAAGTGATGCCGAATTAAGAGCATTCGCTAGTTTGGAATTACTACAGGCTTGCGCATTAGTTCACGATGACTTGATGGATGCTTCAGATACGCGCCGTGGCGAACCAGCGATTCATAAATTATTTGAAGCAATGCATATTGCCGAAAAGTATCAAGGCAAAGCAACTCAATTTGGTTTGTCAGCCTCTGTGTTAATTGGCGATCTAGCACTTATCTGGTCAGATCAAATGTTGAACAGTTCAGGAATTAAGAGTGAATCCCTGCTTGCTGCCCTAAGTGTTCATGACGAGATGCGAGTTGAGTTAATTGCTGGGCAATATCTAGATGTATTTGAACAAGCTCGTGGTACTCAAAGTGTTGCTCAAGCGCTAAACATTGCCCGATATAAATCTGCAAAATACACAATCGAACGCCCGCTTCATCTTGGCGCTGCTATTGCAATTCCAGAGCCAGCAAAGCGCGCACAAATTGTTTCAATCTATTCTGAATTTGGCTTACCACTTGGTGAAGCTTTTCAATTACGTGATGATCTACTCGGCGTTTTTGGAGATCCTAAAATCACTGGTAAACCAGCCGGTGATGATTTGCGCGAAGGAAAGCGCACGGTCTTGATGGCAATGACGCATGACCGAATTTCCGGCCCAGCCGAAGCTGAATTTCTCAAGGAATTTGGAAATCACGATATCTCGGAAAGCGCTATTGCACGCTTACAAGAGATCATTGCTGAAACAGGCGCTGCTATGCACGTAGAAGATCTAATTGAAGAATTAACTTCAACGGCGCTTGAAGCTATAAACCGCGATGAAATTGATTCACAAGCACGCAAACTATTGACCGAAATGGCAATCATCGCAACAAAGAGAAATACGTGAAATTAAATGGTTAAACAGATTAAAGGTCCTAGCGATCATGTAGTTGTTGTCGGTGCTGGTTATGCTGGTTTGAGCGCTGCTCTTCGGTTAGCTGGCGCTGGCCGCAAGGTAACAATCATTGAACGTGAGTCGGTTCCTGGCGGTCGAAGTGGCCTGCTTAAGCGCGACGGATATTCATTTGATACAGGTCCAACCGTATTGACTATGCCCTCTTTAATTAACGACGCTTTTAACTGCGTCGGCGAAGAGTTAAAAGACTGGGTCGACTTAATGCCCTTGAAGCCGCTCTATCGTGCTTTCTACGACGATGGTTCACAAATCGATGTTCATGCAAATACTGAAGAAATGGAAGCAGAGATTTCTCGCACTGTTAGCTCTGCTGAAGCTGCGGGATATCGCAAGTATGTAGATTTCGTAACTAAGTTATACAAGTATGAAATGAATGACTTTATTGATCGCAATATTGATTCACCATTAAATTTACTAACCCCAAACTTGGCACGTTTGGTTGCTCTAGGTGGTTTTCGAAAGCTACAGCCTAAAGTTAATCAATATCTAAAAGATCCTCGCCTGCAGAAGGTTTACTCTTTCCAAGCAATGTATGCCGGCGTTAGCCCGCAGCAAGCGCTAGCAATTTATGCAGTCATCGCATATATGGATTCCGTAAATGGCGTTTTCTTCCCGAAGGGTGGAATGCACGCTGTACCTGTGGCACTTGCGGCAGCTGCTCAAAAACATGGTGTTGAAATCAAATACAGCACTTCTGTAACCAAGATTGATTTTGAAAACGGCCGCGCTAAGGCGGTAATTACCGACAAAGGTGAACGAATTACCTGTGACGCAGTTGTCTTAAACCCTGATTTACCAGTGGCATGGCGTGATCTTTTAGGCCAAACTCCCCGCTCAGTAAAGCGCCTGCGCTACTCACCATCTTGTGCAACCATGTTGATCGGATCAAGCAAGAAATACGATCACATTGCCCACCATAATATTCACTTTGGTAAATCTTGGGATGGCGTTTTTGATGAACTCATAAATAAGAAACAACTCATGAGCGATCCAAGTGTTCTCGTAACTGTGCCAACCCATGATGATCCAGATTTAGCGCCACCTGGCAAGCAGAGTTACTACGTTTTATATCCAACTCCAAATTTAACTGCCGATATTGATTGGCGTAAAGAGTCAAAGCCTTATCGCGATCAAATGATTCGCACTCTTGAAGAACGTGGCTACGACGGATTCGGCGATGCGATTGAAGTTGAGCATTTAACGACTCCTTTGGAATGGGAAGCAATGGGTATGGAAGCAGGAGCACCTTTTGCGAGTGCGCATACGTTTTTCCAAACTGGTCCGTTCCGCCCAAGTAATCTTGCTAAAGGTTTTGAGAATGTAGTTTTCACTGGTTCGGGTACTCAACCTGGTGTTGGTGTTCCAATGGTTTTGATTTCAGGTCGTTTAGCGGCCGAACGAATTGTAGGCCCGGTTAAGTAATGGATGAATTAACTGCTGCCGGCATAACTGATCCGCAGTTGCGGGTCTCTTATGAAGAATGCAAAAGACTTAATGCACTACACGGCAAGACCTATTACTTGGCCACATTGCTATTACCAAAAGCTAAACGGCCTTTCGTTCATGCCCTATATGGATTTGCCCGTTATGCCGATGAAATCGTTGATGATTTAGCGTCCACGCTTACAGATAAAGAGAAAGCTGCTGAGTTAAAAAACTGGGGCGATGGAGTTCTTGCCGGATTAAAAAGTGGCGACTCCAATGATCAAGTTGGTCGCGCGCTAATTGATACGGTAACTCGCTTTGCTATCCCCCATGAACATTTTGTGGCTTTCTTGCATTCGATGACCATGGATTTAACAGTTACTGAATATGCCAACTACGACGCTCTTATGGAATATGTCTACGGTTCGGCAGCAGTGATCGGTCTCGAAATGGTCCCTATTCTGGGGGCTTTAAGTGAAGGTGCTTATCAGCCAGCTGAAAAATTAGGCGTTGCTTTTCAGTTAGCTAACTTTATTCGCGATGTGGGCGAAGATTTAGATCGCGGCCGAGTTTATCTGCCGCAAGATGAATTAGCTCAATTCGGAGTAGATCGCGAAATGCTCGAGGCTCGAAAATTGACCCCGCAAATTACCGCTGCTTTGAAGTTTCAAATTGAGCGCGTACGACAACTACAACGTGAGGCCACACCTGGCATTTTGCAGCTAGAGCCAGCTAGCCGCCCATGTATCGAAGCGGCTAGTGAACTTTATTGCGGCATCGTTGATGAAGTTGAAGCAATTGGTTATGACATCTTTAATAAGCGAGCAAAAACTTCTACTGGGCGCCGATTGCGAGTAGCGGGTAAAGCTTATGTAAAAGCGATTGCTGCTCGTTAGTTTTAAAGCGCTTTGCGACCTAGATGAACCCAATTCGCCATTACCGAAAGAACAAGAGCAAACCCAAAGAATAAATCTTCTAGCGGAGCCGATGCAATTCGGATTCCTAAGATCACATCCTCGCTATACATCACAATATTTTTTGAAGTTAGCCACCAATTGGTCAGCAACTGGAATGGCAAAATAATCGCGTATGAAGTCCAGAAAACTTTTCGCTTAAGCAATTTGGTCTTTAGAACTTCTAAGTCTAGGAAAGCTGCAATAAAAACGGCGATTAGCGCAATTTGCGTGTAGGTCATGATTCATCCCCTACTTCCCAATGCTTCTTTACAGTTCGCACAGCTTCGATCGTTAATAGCGCAGCTAGCGGCACAATTAAGAAAAATAAGAACTCTTCGAGCGGAATATCGAATGGCCCAAATATTCCTAAAATTTGATTGTTGTCAAAATGCCAATGGCCACGACTAATTGCGTAAGCATCCCAAACAACGAAGAAGACAGCTGTAGGCAAAATACTCAAGATAACTCTTTTAAATCTGCCAATTACGCCGACCTTTAAAAACACTTCTAGCCAGATTGATCCAAAAAGCGTAAAAGCCAACATCGCTACATAGCCATATTTCTGCACGGGTTGATTCTCTCGTAAAGCAGCTCTAATCGCTCACTAAATCGCTATAGTTTGCGATGCGGGAGCCTAAAGAAATTGGCTGAGAGGATCTGTAATTTACAGATCGACCGCTAGACCGGTCCGGTAATGCGGACCTGGAATTGGGGTTTAACGTGTCATACATTTTATTTACAGCTTGGGGTTACGAAGTATCTATTCTGGAATTCATTGCATCAGTTACATCTTTAATTGGAGTTTGGCTAGGAACAACTGGAAAACGAATCACATGGCCATGGTGGGCAATCAGCAGTGCGTTGTATGCGATCTTCTTTTATCAAGCTAACTTGATAGCTAGTGCTGGTCTGCAGTTTGTCTTTATGGCAGCCGCGCTTAGTGGTTGGAAAGGTTGGGCGCCATCTGGTGCCAAGCCAGGCAAACTAGGCAACCGAGGTCGCATTTATTCAGTTCTATGGATACTCGGATTGTGGTTAGTGCTCGCGCCCTTTCTCTCTCGAATTGGTGCGGCGGCAACAGTGGTTGATTCATTTCTCTTTGTGGGCTCACTGATTGCGCAGATACTGATGGTCTTAGAAAAGTATGAGAGTTGGGTAATCTGGTTAGTTGTAGATCTTGCTGGCACCGCTCTCTACTTCAATCAGGGTTACTATTTCACTTCATTTCTATACGCAATATTCACATTGATTGCACTTCAAGGTTGGAGGCGTTGGTATGCAGATCAACGAAGCGCTCCGCGATCTATTTAGCGAATCAGCTAAACCGCTAGTCCTAGCAATTGACGGCCCAGCAGGTTCTGGGAAGAGCACGTTAGCCGGTGAGATTGCTCGAGCTTTTGCCGGAACTTATGAGATTGAAGTTATCCATCTTGATGAGTTATATAACGGGTGGGCTGAAGCGCTTTCGGAAGATCTATTTCAAAGGATTGCCCAGCTAATAACTGCTCAGCGAGCCAGTAAAGCAATAGAGCTTGCTATCTACGACTGGTCGGCCGCTGCCTTTTCAGGTTCGCGAGAAGTTAAGGCCGTGCAACTTCTAATTATTGAAGGAGTTGGCAGTTCCAATCAGCTGCTTCAGGAGAATTTAACAACTTCGATTTGGCTAGATATTGATCAAAGTACTGGATTAGCAAGGGTATTAGAACGCGATGGCGATTATATTCGTGACGAGATGCTCAAGTGGCAGAAGATGGAAAGTGAATACTTTGCACGCGACTTAACTCGCGAAAGAGCGGATTTCATCCTCTCTACGCAGTAGCTAGCCTAAGATTTAGCTGTGTCTGATCTAACCGGCGAAT
>Ga0114971_10002007_pt1 | contig 13989 bp, 12 predicted proteins | sample M_140625_MF_Meta_FD_87320 | JGI IMG/M metagenome (GOLD analysis project Ga0114971, IMG submission 87320) | Freshwater microbial communities from Lake Montjoie, Canada to study carbon cycling - M_140625_MF_MetaG | ecosystem: Environmental > Aquatic > Freshwater > Lake | place: Lake Montjoie... | reverse complement strand
TCTTTGCTCATGAGTTCAAGCATCTTTTTCTCCGCTTCGAAGGTATCATCTTTCTTTCGATCCATATCCGCTTTTATATCCTGCTCTTTTCGTCGAAGGCCCGCCTCCTGTTCAGTGAGTTCAGAAATAGCAATTTCAATTTTTTCTTTTTCTTTCAATTTCTCTTCTTTCTCACGAACAAGCGCACTGATTTTTTCTTCAGACTCTTTTGATGAAGAAGCGCGAGTCTCGATAAAAGAACCAAGAGCATCTTTGATTTTTACAATTAGAGAACGCAGTGCTCCCACTTCTTCTGTGCGTTCCGACTCTGCAACATATTCATCAATAGAACGCTTAAGGATCCCAACCTCAGAAAGAAGAATAGTTTTTTGATCATTCTCCCGAGACTTAGTCTCTTCATCTCGAATAGAACGAGAAATATAAGAAACCTCTGCCTCTAACTTTCCTGAATCACGCACCAAACTTTCTTTTTTTGAACGTGTTTCTGACACCTTCATCTGCAAGTCAATGATCTCATCACTTTCTTTTTTGTGTTCATCCTTATTACTCAGTACCTCCTTTATCTGATGAATTTCCTGAGCAACTGATTTTTTGGAATCCTCAGGGACCTTTTTTTCATCATGAATACGAGCTTTTTCATTTGATATGTAATCATCCTCAATTTTAAAATACAAAATATATAAAGATTGGAGTTCTTCACGAAGAGCAATAGCTTTCTCATATTTTTCTACCTGCTTTCGCAAAAATTTTATATGCGGAGCAATCTCGCGTCGCAAACTTTCCACAGAAGAAATATTTTCTGCTGTCTTTGCAAGCTTTCTTTCGCTCTCTTCTTTTTTTACTTGGTAAACCCTGAGACCAAGTGCTTCTTCTAGCATAGATCGACGTTCTTTAATGTTCGCAGTTAGCATACGATCAGCTTCACCTTGGGAAATAATATGATGTCCCGATGTTCCTATGTGTGCAGAAAATAAAAGTTCAGAAATATCTTTTAGGCGCACCTGGGTCCCATTCAAAAGATATTCATTAACACTGTCACGATGCACTACTCGCTCAAGAGTGATCTCATCAAAATCCACGGGAAAAACTTTTGCTCGGTTATCAAAAACAAGCTTTACCGATGCGCGATTGAGACGAGCAAGAGTCTTTCCTCCGTTAAAAATTAGATCCTCACCCTTTTTCCCACGAAGTGACTTGATAGACTGCTCACCAAGAACAAAACGAAACGCCTCGGCAACGTTTGATTTTCCTGAACCATTCGGACCCACAATCGCTGAAATTGGCGTCGTGAATTCAAGAGTGGTTTTTTTGGCAAATGATTTAAAACCAGAAATTTCTAGGGATTTTAGCAACATATAGTTAATTATTTGAATTATATCATAAGACGTGATATTTTTTTTTGAGTATGCTCCTTATATTAAAAAACGACGTCGTAGCCTTCACCCCGGAGGCCCTCGAAAAACTTCCTTGGATCAGGCAAATCACAAACACCACAAAAAGAAACCACTTCAAGGTGCTCAACCTTGGACGCAGTCTTTCTGGCAACGCTCTCTATGATATCGAAATTGACCTCCCTACTCCTCCAGGCAATCACCCATGTGTGAGACACTGGTTTTGCGGAAGTCACTTTGATATTGTTTTGGCTTCGCCACTCATGCCTGACTAAAAAACAAAACTTTCAGTCACCAAGGGCCCAGCAACTGCTGGGCCCTTTTTTTAATATTTTTTACCACCCCTTCTTCTCCAAGCCTTTTCTAGCAGCTTCTTGTTCTGCATCTTGTTTAGATTTTCCCGTACCTTCAGCGATCAATACCTCATCAAGATACACACCAACGGTAAAATGTTTGTCATGGTCTGGTCCCGTATCTTTTAATTTTTTATATGAAGGAGTTATACCCGCTCGCTCTTGAGCTTTCTCTTGAAAACTACTTTTTGCGTCAATCCATGTTCCATTACGAATAATTTCATCTGTAAGTGTGAGCACAAATTTTGAGATAAACTCATCAGCCATTTCAAAACCCTGATCCATATAAATAGCACCGATGATTGCTTCGAAAGTATTTGCGAGAATATACTGTCTTGCGCGTCCAGTGTCTTTGGCTTCACCTTTTGAAAGCAAAAGAAAATCATTCACCTGAATGTTTGTTGCAACTTCAGAAAGAGTGATTGCATTCACAAGTGCGGATCGAAGCGCTGTGAGGTCACCTTCTGGTTTCGTTGGAAACTGATCATATAAATATCGAGTGACAGAAAGTTCTAGTACTGCATCACCAAGAAACTCAAGACGCTCATTGTGAGAAAGAGTCAGACTTCTATTCTCGTTCAAATAAGAACGATGCGTAAAAGCCTGCTTCAATAAAGCCTTGTCTTTAAAAGTAAATCCTATTATTTTTTCGAATTCATTTAGATTATTCATCTACTTTGCATGGAGTATTTCTATCGCTTTGGTAATAATCGGCAGGATGTCATTATAAAAATTAAGATTAGCAATATCAGCTAGCTTGAACCATTCAGCTTTATCGAGGCCACCTTTTTCTTCAAGAACAAGAGGTTGGTATTCTGATTTTGCAAGAAAATAAGCAACTTGCTTTCGCACCTTACCACGCTCGGGATGAGTTGCAATATATTCGTTGCGAGAGAGCTCATCTTCAACAGTGATGTCTAGGCCGATTTCTTCTTTAATTTCGCGCTTGGTAGCATCTTTATCATCTTCCCCTTCTTCAAGTTTTCCTTTTGAAAGAGTCCAGTGTCCGAAAACATCGTGAACAAATGCAAGCATATATTCTCCTTCATGTTTTGCGTAAACCACAGCACCTCCGAGCTTGTCGATAGGCATCTTCTCGTAAGGAATAGTTTTGAATTTATATACCTTGGACTGAGTAGTGTCGTCCTTTCCAGGTTCTCCCATTTCTTTGTAAACTGCTCCGAGTACACCGTTTACAAATTTTCCTGATGTCTCGCCCCCGAAAGTTTTAGCAAGTTCGATGGCTTCGTTGATAGCAACCTTTGCTGGTACCTCTCCGCGATCTGCAAAAAGAAGTTCATACAGACCTATACGAAGAATGTTTCTATCCACCACGCCGATTTTTTGAATAGGCCATTCAGGTGCAGCTTTTTCAATGATGCGATCAATGTCTATTTGTTTTGCAAGAACGCTCATTACGAGAGATTTCATAAAAGAAAAATCGCCCACGCCAGGAGCGAATTCTTCAGTATTACGGAGAAGCACTTCATCAATCTGGTCATTATCAAGCCCTCGAAAATCCCACTCGAAGAGGGTCTGCATGACTATTGATCTTGAAAGGTGCCGGTTTGCCATAAAGGCTTTATTTTACTTGTTCTTATTCTCTTTCTTTGCGTGCTTTTTGTCAATCTTTTTCTGGATGTCTACCACAACTTTTCCCTTGTACTTACCACAAGTTGTGCACATAACGTGCTTTCCCTTGGGTTGACCACAATCCTTACATAAAGTAATTGAGGGTGACTTGAGAGCGTGGTGGCTCCGTCTTGAGCCGGTCTGGGACCGGGTATGTCGCATGTGTGTTACCATAAAACTACTATACAAAAAAAAGCGGGAAAAGGCAACTGCTGTTGCATTTTCCCGCTCGAGAGACCGACTTGATGGGCATCTTAGCCGATCTTAGCCGGTCAGGCTAGAACCGCTCCTTGATCCATCTGAAGATCGATTTATGGACCTCTACTCCCTTTTTCACCCCCTCCTCAATATGCTTGTGGGGCTGAGGATAGTATGGCAGGTTCGGAAGACGTGAGCTCCCGTACCGGGTGTTAGTATCATCGCAATACCCACCCCTGATGGAGTAGGATCCGCGGTAGTACGGTGCCGGTGCAGGCTCGTACACATCCTCCACGCACGCGCGTGGGGGGATTATTGTCTCAGTTACGTATCGGTAGTAGAGCCTACCGCAGTTATCGCGGTACCACACTTTTCTTGTGATGACCTCCGCGCGAGGTCGTTGCTCGTAACCGTAGTATTGATCGCCACCATCGCGGTAGCGATAGTTTTGGGCTTTGGCCGGAGTGGCCGAGACGAGCAGAGCGACTAAGCTCGTGATAACCAGCATGAGGACAGACTTCAATTTCATGTACGATTCTTTCTATTTTTTGAATTTTTTATTTCTTTGCCTACCCGCACACCTACAAAATGGTGTGCGAAATAGGACATCTGCAAAAAATATTAATACAGATTGTACTTATAGTCAAGTACCTTTTTACCTTTATGTTAGCCACTTTTTATATTTTTACAGAAGGTTTTGCGATGCATACTCGTTAGTCCCCTTTCGAGAATCTTAGCCCTATGAAAAGCAGTCCCGTAACCTTTATGTACCTCAAGACCAAAACCGGGATATTTCACTCCAATCTTTTTCATAAGACGGTCGCGCGAAACTTTTGCAATAATAGAAGCGCACGCAATAAGTTTTTCCTTTTCATCACCTTTGATAATGGTCTTTTGAGAAACATATCGTTTTGGGGCATGGAGAGCTCCATCAAGAAGTATCCTGGAAGAAGTCGAAATATTTCTCAGACACTTTTCCATAGCAACACAAATAGCAGAAACAATTCCCTTTTGGTCTATCATCTTAGCCGTAGAAAAACCAACTTCAAAAAACACATTTCCTTTTTTCTTTTCTTCAATAAAAATTGCAAACCACTTCTCGCGCTCAGCTTCACTCATCTTTTTCGAGTCGCGTCCTTTTGGAAATCCTTTCAGTTTGAACCCTGTTTTCATGCCAAAAATTCCAACAGAGACAGGCCCAGCGAGTGGTCCTCTACCGGCTTCATCTATTCCAAAAACTTTCACTTTCGCTTTCGCTTTCATGCGCAGAGTATAACAAAAAAACTCCCTTGCCTGCATAAACAGACTAGGGAGTTAAAACGATAAATAAAACTAAGTTATCGTGAAGAGCCGGGGACAGGGTGACGGTATTTCTCCTTTCTTTTTGGAGAATTATAATCATCCCATTCAACACTCCTCTTACTGAGGATTTTTTTCATAGGTTCTGCCCATAAGCTAGGATTAGCCCTTAGTTTGAGGACAAAGTCTAAAACTAGACCGATTTCACTGTCGGGCACCCCTGGAGTGGCACGCTCAATCATTGCACGGATCTTTTTTGGAGATGGCATACTTTGTTTTTATTGTTTGGTTGGAGTTGGTGAACTTTTTCATAAGCACCCTATAATACAAAAAAAGTGTTGTCAATACAGAAGATTTTATATTTCCTTTAGAATAAGGTAATGTCTTTCACACACCTCCACAACCATTCCCACTATTCCCTACTCCAAGCATTGCCAAAGATTCCTGATCTCGTGAAGCGAGCAAAGGAAGACGGCATGTCTGCTATCGGTCTGACCGATGCCGGCAACATGTACGGAGCTATTGAGTTCTATCAGGAGTGCATTAAAAAAGAGATTAAGCCCATCCTCGGTGTGGATTTCTATGTCGCCGCTCGGACCCGACACGATCGTGAATCTCGCATCGACAATAAACGTACACGACTTATTTTGCTTGCGAAGAATTTTGAGGGTTACAAAAATCTCATCAAGTTAGTGACAAGGTCAAACATGGAAGGTTTCTACTACAAACCCCGCATCGACGATGAACTACTTGATGGGCATCATAGCGGACTTGTTTGCATCATGCCGTCATTTTCAGGAACTGTTGCGTTGGCTTTAAAAAATAACGATACTGAAAAAGCAAAGGCTGAAGTAGAAAAATACAAAAAATGGTTTGGTGATGATTTTTATATCGAAGTCACACATCATCCAGAAATAGATGGACATGAAGAGAATATGAAAAAGCTCGTTGAATTTGCGAGGACGGCTAAGATGCCCATCGTAGCATCGCATGACACGTACTATCTTAATGAAGATGACAAACGCGCCCGCGAAACTCTCGTCTCTATTCAAAACGACTACACCGAACGCATTTCTGGTGGCGACAAAAGCGACTGGTCCTTCATCTCAAAAGAAAAAGCGGAAGAACTTTTCAAGGACACTCCCGAGGCACTAGAAAATGTCGAAAAAATTGTTGAGAAATGCAATCTTGATCTTCCACTCGGCAAATGGCTCTTCCCAAACTTCATCGTGGAAAGTGGACGATCTCACGTCGAAGAACTTCGACACATTGTTTTTGAAGGAATAAAAAAACGTGGTCTAGAGAAAACTCCAGAACTTCTTGAACGTGTCGAATACGAACTCAGTGTCATTAACGAAAAAGGATATGCTCCATACTTTCTTGTAGTAGGAGATCTTCTCCGCGAAGCACATGAACGTGAAATCCTCACCACCATTCGAGGATCAGTTGCTGGTTCGATGGTGACATATCTTGCACACATCACGAACGTGAACCCGATGGAATACATGCTTCCCTTCGAGCGTTTTCTTAACCCGATGCGTCCATCTGCTCCCGACGTCGACATGGATTATGCCGACAACAGACGCGACGAAATCATTGCATACGCCCGCGACAAATACGGCCACGACAAAGTAGCGCAGATTGGAACCTTCGGAACCATGATGGCGCGTGGTGCTGTGCGCGACGTAGCTCGTGCTCTTGGGTATGAGTATTCAACAGGAGATCGTATTGCAAAACTCATTCCAATGGGAGCACAAGGTGCCCCCATGACTATCGACAAAGCACTCGACCTGACACCAGAGCTAAAAAAAATGTACGACGATGAAGAAGACATCAAAGAAGTCATCGACATGGCAAAAAAAATCGAAGGATGTGCAAGACACATCTCGGTGCATGCCGCTGGTGTTGTGATCTCACCTATTCCACTTGATGAAATTGTACCGACACAGATGGATCCAAAAGGTGAAGGCAAAATCATCACTCAATATGATATGCATTCGGTGGACGAAGATCATGCCGGACTTTTAAAGTTCGACTTTCTTGGAATCAGAAATCTTTCTATTCTTGCAGACGCTGTGAAGTTGGTGCGAGTACAAAAAGGTATAGAAATTGATATTGAAAATGTTCCTGTCGATGACATAAAGACATTCGAAATGCTTGCACGTGGAGAGACAATGGGGCTTTTCCAGTTGAACGGTGATGGTATGACTAAAGCCCTAGTTGAACTTAAGCCTACATCTATTCACGACATCAACGTAATGGTGGCGCTGTACCGCCCAGGACCGATGGATACGATTCAAGAATATATTGCACGAAAACACGGCAAGTCAAAGACAACTTTCTATCATCCAAAAATGAAAAAGTTTTTGGAAAGAACATTCGGACTACTCGTGTACCAAGACGACCTTCTCTATACAGCCATCGAACTCGCTGGATACGATTGGGGAACGGTGGATAAATTCCGAAAAGCCGTGGGAAAAAAGATTCCTGCAGAAATGGCAAAGCAGCACGTCATCTTCGTCGAGGGTTGTGAAAAGTTTAGCGGTATCAGTAAGCGTGACGCCGAGAAAATTTGGGATCTCTTCGAGCCGTTTCAGGGGTATGGTTTTAATAAATGTCTTGTGGGAGATACAAGAATTGTGAATCCAGAAACAGGAGAAATTAATTCTATTAAACAATTACTTACGAATAAAAAGAATGTGCCTGTCATAAGTTTAAATGGTAATTACAAACTAGAATCTAAAACCACCGAGGATATAGTAGAAAATGGGATCAAAAAAGTGTACGAAGTAAAAACAAGAACAGGCAGAAGAATTAAAGCAACAGCAAATCATCCCCTTCTTACACTTTCTGGATGGAGGAATGTGTCAGAATTAGGCGTTGGTGCAAAAATTGCTACACCTCGTTCCATAAAAACAAACGCATCTAAAGATGCTCGACATGAGGCAGGAACTCTCGGTTATCTTCTTTCAGAAGGAAATCTCTGCCATCCACATGGTATATATTTCTATTCCACCAACGACGCAGAGCTTGAAGACTTTTCGCATAGCGTTATGAATTTTTCTAATGTGAATATCACAAGAGATGAATCAAAATCAGCGGTAGCACTCTATGTCGGACAAAAAGATCAACGTATTGGAAACAGTCTAGCAAAATGGATTGAAGTATTAGGATTAAAAAACAAGAAAGCTACAGAAAAGTTTATTCCGGCGGAGGTATGGACATGGAGCAACGAATCTCTTTCACTCCTTCTTGGAAAAATGTGGCAGGGTGATGGTGCGATTTCAGAAAAGAATAATCAGGTCTTCTATGCGACAAGCTCTTCTCGTATGGCTCAAGATGTACAACATGCTCTACTACGCCTTGGCATTCTTTCAACCATTCACGACAAGCAATTCAAATATCGTGGAATACTTAAGCCTGGATACACCGTTGTCATCTCGCACCACGACCAATTGATGAAATTTAACATGACGATTGGGACACATCTCATAGAAAAAAAGAAAAAAGATCTAGATTCTTTTATCACTCATATGCTTCTAAAAAATCTTGGAGAACATCCTGCGCGAGGCACTACCGATACAATACCAGCTAATGTCATTGAAATAATAAAAAGTGAAATGGTGAGGAAAAATATAGGAGTAAAAGAACTTTCAAAAATAACAGGTCTTTCAGAAAGGCTATTTGGAAGAGATGCCAAGAAAATTGGCTATCAAAGAGCTGTGATTGAAAAAATTGGAAAGGCTCTGCAATCAGAGCAACTGCTTAACCTTGCAACTTCTGATGTCTTTTGGGACGAGATTGTCTCTATTACCCCAGCCGGAATGGAGATGACCTACGACCTTACTGTTTCGCCATATCACAACTTTGTCGCTAACGACATCATCGTTCACAACTCACACGCCGCATCATACGGAAAAGTGGCGTACCAAACTGCCTACATGAAAGCAAATTTCCCTGCTCTATACATGGCAGCCGCTCTGACCGCAGAATCAGGAGACACTGAAACTATCGGACAATATATTAAGGAATGTAACCGTATGGGTATACCCGTGCTTCCACCGAACGTAAATGAAAGCTTCAAAGGATTTACAGTGGTAGAACAACCGAAGACCGGACTTGATGGGCATCTTAGCCGTGAGGGCCAACTCGGCGCACGTGAAGAAGTTGTACGTTTTGGTCTTGTGACCATTAAAAACTTCGGTGAAGGTATTGCTGACTCAATCATCAACGAAAGAAAAACGCATGGAAAGTTTGTATCACTCGAAGATTTTCTTGTACGAATCAAAGATCGCAACCTCAACAAGAAATCTCTTGAGTCACTCATCAAAGCCGGTGCCATGGATGCTTTCGGAGATCGTGGAGTGCTTCTTTCAAATCTCGATCACCTTCTTACTTACAACAAAGAGACGTCGGCACTTCCTGCACATGAAGACACCCTTTTCGGTTCCCTTTCAAAAGAAGATTTTTCTGCAAAGTTAGTACTGGACGCAGGAGTAGAAGCGACCATGGATGAAAAACTTGGTTGGGAAAAAGAACTTCTTGGTTTGTACATTTCAGGACACCCACTCGACAAATACAAAGAAAAATTCGAGAAGAGTGAAATGAATATTGCGAAACTGAAAGAAATTTCACGACCACTTTTTCTTGAACCTCTTGTTTTTCCTGAAGGAACAAGCAAAGACAAAATCAAAAAGGAAAAAGAACGCCTGAAAAAAGAAAAAGAAAAAATGTATGTTGTTGCCGGCATGGTCACCGCCGCTCGCGAAATCATCACCAAGACCAATACCCGCATGATGTTCCTCACCCTCACTGACCTCACTGACTCTATTGAATGCATTGTTTTCTCTCGCACCTACGAAGCCATGAAAGAAATCTTTGTTCCAGATGCATGCATTGCTATAAAAGGAAAAATGAATGAAAGGAATGGCGAACTGTCGCTGGTTGTGGAGAAAGCGAAGAAGTTGTAGACTTGTATATTAATTCCTATGAAGAACCACCTTTCTCAAGCACTTGTCATAATCCGCTCAGCATGGGTTCGACAACTAAACTTCCGATTTACAATCTGGGCGTATCGCGCTGGAGAAATAGCGGAAATGCTCGTTCTCATTCTTATGTGGACTGCCATCTATAATAGTGGTAGTGGAATAATTAAAGGATTCAGTTTAAACGAGATGATTACGTATGTACTTGTTGGAAACATCTTTGCCGCCATCATACGAAACTTCCTTCCCAGCGGCGTTTCGAGGGACATTAATAGTGGACGTCTATCGATGTTTCTCGTCAAGCCGATATCATATATCAAATACACCTTCATGAATGAGATCGGCAGAGTTGGATTCATCACTCTCTCCACCATTGGAACGCTAGGTATTATACTTTTCTTTTTCCTCGATAGAGTAGTGCTTAATACCGACTGGAGATACATTGTCCTGATTATATGCATGCTCTTTCTCGCGCTTATCATCGAACTCCTATTGGGATTTTTGGTGGGAACCATCGCGTTCTGGACTGAAGAAGTTGATGGGGTTCTGTTTTCTGCCGATCGTATAAAAAGATTCTTTGCCGGAGGATATTTCCCTCTCAGCCTTCTTCCTGTTACTTTGGCGACCATCAGCACTTATCTTCCTTTCGCCTATTCGTTCTTTGTTCCCGCACAGCTCTATTTGAAAAAGATTGATTTGCAGGCAGGCATTATCGGTCTTGGCATCCAGCTTGTCTGGATCGTATTACTTTCAACCATTCTCTCTATGGTCTGGAAAAAAGGTCTAAAGCGCTACGAAGCAACAGGATCATAAAAACATGAACATCATCAGCGTAAAAAACTTGGTTAAACGATATGAATTCTACCGCAAACAGGCGGGACTTTGGGGGACAATAAAATCCTTCTTTTATCGAAAGAAATTATATTCAGATGCAGTTAGCAGTATTTCTTTCGACATCACCGAAGGAGAGATCGTAGGTTTCCTAGGACCTAATGGTGCAGGTAAAAGCACAACACTAAAAATGCTTTCGGGTATTCTCTATCCTTCTGGAGGCACCATGAGTGTTCTAGGTTTCAATCCAGAAGAGCGTCAGAAAGAATTCAAGAAGCAATTCGGTATCATTATGGGACAGAAAGACCAACTAGTAAGAGACCTCACTCCTATGGATAATTTTCTTCTCTTTAAGGAATTCTGTGAAGTTTCTGATGCGGATTTTAAACAGATTTTCGATGAACTTGTATCACTATTGGACATCAAAGATATTTTAGACGTTCAAGTTAGAAAACTTTCTCTTGGACAGAGAATGAAATGCGAACTTGTTGCAGCTCTTATTCATAATCCAAAAGTACTTCTACTTGATGAACCTACTATTGGTCTCGATGTAGTGGCACAAAAAAATATTAGAGATTTTATTAAGAAGTACAACAAGCTGAAGAAGACAACCATAATGCTAACTTCGCATTATATGGATGACATCAAGGAATTATGCGAAAGAGTTATTATCATAAACCACGGAAAGATTATTTATGATGGAAAATTGTCTCTACTTATCTCAACATATGCAAAGGATAAAATGATAAAAATCACAGCAACTGACCCAATCGAAAAGATTGATTTGGAACCATTCGGAGCCGTAGAAGATTATCAGGAAATTAGTGCTTCTATTCGTGTACCTAGAGAAAGAGTAAAGGAAGTCGCTGCTAAACTTATTTCTTCAAATTTACCAGTTGATGACATCTTGATAGATGAGATGCCGATTGACGATATTATTCGAGCTATTTTTCAAGATAAAAAGTAACCCCGTCATCCTTGCGGACAACGGGGTGTAACTCAATCTTCGAACTTCCCATCACATGGGCAGAACTCAGGATACTTACCGCACTTATCGCACGGGGTAAACCAGTATTCCATCTCAGGTGAGAGAGGTTCGGCATCATCTTCTGCGGCCAATGAGGGATGCTCGGAGAAGTTCTCGACGGTTTCGTCAGGATCTTCTTCGTCTTCCTCTTCTCGGTAGGATTCTTCTGATTCGTACCGAGCTTCTTCAGGCTCTTGGTAGTACTCTTCTAACCACTGACTCCTTTGAGCCTGGTCTTCTTCCTCGAGCATTGCTTCGTAAGCATGAAGGCATATTTCTTGCCACTCACGCTCAAGCCGCTCTCCTTCCTCTTGTAGTGCCCGGTATTCCTTCATACAACCTTTGTCGTAGAGGAACCACCAGATTTGTGCGTAGATGTCTCTGAACTTTTCTTTGACGAACGTAACGATTCCTTTCATGTATTCTCCTTTGTTTCCCACTGCGTGATGCCGTGGATTAAGAATACACATCCTTTCTTACTCCTATAAGTCGCCAGGAGCGGGAGGATCATTGCCTCATTCTGCGCTGTACCCAGTAGACGCAGAGTATTGCTTCGTAACCACGAAGTGTGCATACCTAATATTTCTATTAAATAATAGCATATATATGTATTTCGGTCAATAGTGATAGAAAATTCTAAAATAAATATCAAATAAGACCTTGTGTGAAGGTCGGCGGAGGGTTTAAAATATCCTCATGAAAAAGGACACTGAAGAGCTCATCTTGAGCGAGATCATAAAACTCAATACTGAAGTCCTAAGAACCAATAGTAGATTGGGTTATATAGAGCAGGATATTAAAGATTTAAAGGAGAGTATGGAAGAGCGGTTTATAGATATTGATGAGAAATTTAATAGACGATTCGACAAAATTGAGTCTAGACTTGATAAAATTGAGTCGAGGCTCGATACAGTTGAAGAGAAACTTGACTGGACTATGGAGACTTCAAATACATATTTTCAAGATCACGAAAAAAGAATAGTAATTTTGGAAACTGCTTAATACTGAGTTATAGCAAAAGAAAACGCGACGGTTTCATCCGCCGCGTTTTCTTTTTTATCTTTTTTGACCTCCTCCTATCACCCAGTCAAATCGGCTAAGATGCCCATCACTGCAAGACTATTGGCACTTCAACAACACTTGGAATTCCCTCGCCTGAAGGATTTTCTTCGGTGATCAACACCTTCATGTTGTAGCCTGCGGGAAGCTGTAACATGCTATTGTCGAAATTGAGAACGAAAGAGAAAGTTGTTGATGTTGTCATCCAGTTTGCGACAGTAACAGGCTTTGTGTCTACAGGGAGACTGTAGCCATCTTTGTTCTCGTAATGAAGGGTTGCAACACCTGCCTGACCTTCAAACATGGTCCAAGAACAGCCGTCTTTGTCTGCTTTAGTATTGTCGACACGCCCTGTAACAGTCAAAGGGAAGCTAACACTATCCCCTATCTTTGGACTATCTATTGTAAGACCACAGTTTGAGGCTATAACCGGCTGTTCTGTATCATCTGCCATATTCTTCTGAGATGGGGCCTCTGCTTTGTCGTAATAAAGGTAAGTTCCTGCGCCGATAACGATTACTAATAAAACTACGATAACTCCAATGATTCCTGCATTGTTATTGTTGTTTTCCATGCTTCTGTTGTACTCCTTTGAGGGTAAAGTCAACCTGCCAAATGTGACTTGATATGCTATGATGTTTTTCATGAATAATGACGAAAATATGAATGATAGTCTAAATAATAAGCGCCATACTCTTGCCCACCTTTTGGCTGCTGCGGTTCTAGACCTACGACCAGATTCCAAGAACACCATTGGTCCCGCTATTGATACTGGCTTCTATTACGACTTCGAATTCTCTACCCCACTTTCTGACAAAGATCTAAAAGATATTGAAAAAAAGATGCGAAAGTTCCTGCCAAGTTGGAAGGAATTTACTCACAAAGAAGTGTCGGCTGAGGAAGCTCGTGAGATTTTTAGAGGAAATCCTTACAAACTTGAACTGATAGAAGAGATCGTGGCGAAGGGAGAAAAAATAACTCTTTACACTTGTGGAAGCGGTGACACTGAATTCACCGATCTTTGCCGTGGTGGACACTCTGAAAATCCAGCGAAAGAAATTTCTCCGGACAGTTTCAAGCTCTCTCACATTGCCGGAGCTTACTGGCGCGGAGATGAAAAAAATACCATGCTCACTCGCGTGTACGGTCTGGCCTTCGACACCAAAGAAGAACTTGATGGGCATCTTAGCCGATTAGAAGAGGCAAAAAAACGT
>Ga0114971_10002006_pt1 | contig 13991 bp, 17 predicted proteins | sample M_140625_MF_Meta_FD_87320 | JGI IMG/M metagenome (GOLD analysis project Ga0114971, IMG submission 87320) | Freshwater microbial communities from Lake Montjoie, Canada to study carbon cycling - M_140625_MF_MetaG | ecosystem: Environmental > Aquatic > Freshwater > Lake | place: Lake Montjoie... | reverse complement strand
TGACCGTATGAGTCCAACGAATCGCTGAATGCGCCTATGGTATTTTTCATTGACGAGAGGGATGTACGCTTCCCACCCCTCTATGACCGGAACATTATTGTATGTTTCGAGGTTTGGGTAATCGTGCGTAAATTCAATGCCTAGACCGTCGACCACGCGTTCAGATATAGGATTTAGACGCAAATCCGTATGAAATCCCGCAAAGTCGCTGCGTATGCATGTGGAAATTATATTTGGCGTAGATCGCACCCAATCAAAAGGCATTGCTGTCTCTCGAAGACCGAGAAACCGCAGGTCTGTTGCGGGATTGCAGTCGTTCCCCATGGATATGTATGTGGGACTTTGACTCGGAGGGCGCGATTTAGACCACGGCAATTTCATTATATATAACACATCAATACGTCGTCTTTAATATGCCCATCCAGGGTTGTAAACTTGTAGTCTGGATTAATATCCAACACTAAACGTTTGATTTCATCTATAAAGTTGATAGAACCATATGACGTTTCTCCCCAAGGAAACTCCATCTTCAAAAGGCGCAGGTCGTCGACGAGTATTACATTGTCGTTTCGGGGGAGAGACTTGATCGCTTTAAGTTCATCAAAGAGCGGACATATTTTCGTATAATTCTGAATGTATGAATGGTCAACGTGTGCGTCCAAGAAAAACATCGTCTTCTCCTGAAAGCACGCGTCTTTCAGATGCTGCTCCATCTTGGTGCTGTCGTCGTGAATCAGAGTATAGCGCCCCGAGGATATTTCCTCTTTAAACACCTTGCGACCCAAACGGACCCATACATCCTGTAATTCGATGCAAAAAACTCGTTTAAATCCAGCAGCAAGCGCCTGTTTCGAAGATACATTTGCCTCTGCATTCCACAACCCCGTTTCGAAATAGTGTACACAGTTATGAACCGCACGAAGATTCTCCAAGTCGAACACGATCGGCATCTGTATTGTACGTATGTGTATTAACTGCGTAATATGCTACACTGTGTCTGCAGTTGCGTAACGATGTTTCCGTCCAGTTCCGAGTCGCTCAGACTTTGATATTTGTAGATTATGGTCCTGAAGAAAAAGTACTCGTACAGTCCGAGCAGCACAATCATGCAAACGTTGTCTACGAGCACGCTCTTCCACTTTATGGGAACATCCCGAATCAAGTAGGCGAGCGCCGTAATTGCGAATGCGAGCAACAGGATGAGAACGTAGACCCACGCCTGAACTTGCAGCATAAGGTTGTAGTGCCTCCGCTCTTCTCCCGCCCGCGCGGCGGCGCTCAAAACATCCGAGGCGTTCAGAAACAGCGCAAGAATGTCCGTTATGGCAGCACTCTCGTTCTTGCTCCACGCCGAACACTGGGATACTACGCCTTGGACATAACCGTTAATCGTGTTCTGAATGCCCATGTCTTCGGACTTGGAGATGAATAGGAAGAAGAAGAGGGTTTCGAAAATACTGATCAGCAAAATGTGGAAGAGGAACGAGATGGCGCGCTTGGCGATTTTTAGTTTGAGCGTTTTCTTTGGCGTAGGCGTAGGCGCAGGCGCAGGGGTGTAGACGACGAGCAGTCCGTCATCTGGCGTGAAATAGAAAGAGTCGGAATAGGACGGTGGGCGCCGTATTCGTCCCATCAAAACGGATTTTGGACGCGCCCGCGTTATAGTAAGTATACGAAAGAATGGGCGAAAACTGGCAGTACGGAATGAAGGTCGAGTTTCGGGTGACGAAGGTTTTAGCAGACGAGGAGATGTCGAAGTGCCGCATGAAGTACGTGGAGACGCCGTGCCACGGCAATGTTCTGATGATGGACGGCGAGGTGCAGTTCTCGACTGCCGACGAGGCGCGCTACGGCGATATGATGATGTGGTCCGTGCCCGAACTTCCATACTCTTACAATCAACCGCCCCACCCCGCCCCATGGAATCATACTGTGGACATCCTCGTACTTGGCGGCGGGGACGGTCTGCTGGCGCGCGACCTCTTGAAGCGATGCACTATACCGCAAATCACGATCGTGGACTGGGACGCAAAGTTCGTGGCGTGGGCGAGTGATAATATTACCGAAAACAATGGGTCGCTCAAGGATCCGCGCGTGCGGGTTCTTGACATGGACGTTCGCGATCCGCGCGTCATTGAGGAGGGCAAGAAGTATGATGTCATAGTTCTTGACTTACCCGATCCCGATTCTCCCGAAATGCAGGATCTCTACACCTACGTCCTAAAGACGGTGATACCTGCTGTTTCAAAGACCCATGTGACGGTTAAGGCGCACGTGGGACCCGCAGTCGCGACAAACAAAAAGCACCCAAACTGGAAGTTCATCGAAAAGTTTCAGTGGGACATGGAGGATATGTTCTACAAGACGGGCAGGCGGACAGACTACACATTCGATACCGACTATATCCCGTCCTACATGCATGAGTGGGGGTTTGTGACGTGCGTTGCGTGGAAGCATCCCGACGCCGATGTCTGCTGTAATTGCTTATACAACTACGCCCGGTGCGAGTGCTCAAAGTTTAACGATCCTAGCGGCGTCGCTTACCGCCAACCTTCGCCGTCTTGCTGCTCCGACGCCGATGACTGCGCTTGCGACTACGGCGCCCGCCCTTCGCCGCTGGAACCGCTGACGGAGATCCCGTGAGCGTGGACGGACCCTTCCACGTCGCATCCCCCGCATCGCCGTACGCCGCCGCACCGTCTGCCAGTCCGCCGTCTGCCTCTTTATTTCCGTCTCCGGCGCCGAAACCGTACAGAGCGCCGCCCTTGCGGTGGTTCTTACGAGTCCGCTTGCCGCCCATCGGGGTGGCGTTTCCGACAAGTTGTCCGCCGCTCTGCTTCTTGTACGTCTTCTTCGCCTCCTTCATGGCGTCACCGAGCGACATTCCGGGTTTTTTAACCGACATGACGTGCTTCAACCACGGCGTCATCTTGCCCTTGCGCTTGCCGCCGCTCTGCCCGACCGGCGCGGGCGAAAGTCCTCCTGTAGATGCGTCTGCTCCGTCTGCCATACTATGTTTATTTAGGTCGCAGACTTTATTGTGAAGTCGTACATGGGGGATGTGATCTGCTTCGGTTGAAAGGACCGCACCGGGTTCTGCGCCGGCGGAGTCTTGTACGTCACGGGTTTGTACCGCAGCGCCTCGGGTTTCAGAACAAAAGACCCTTCCAAATATGTGCCAATATAGGTGTCGAGGGCGTCGTCGAGACTGCCGTAGTTCATCGCGACCCACTGGCACCCGAACCCAAAGCAAATTTGCGGATTGCCGTTTTTGAAATCGGTCCCGTCTTCGGGGACCACCATAGTGATTCCGCGTCGGTTGAACTCGGTGAGTTCCTCGTAGTCGTACGTCTCTGCCGCCTGACGGTATGACAACCTGCGCATGTTGGACGAGTCCCACGACATGTTTGTAAGTTCATCCATGCCATTGCCCTTTGTCTCTTTTCCGCTGACGATTACAAGTTTGCCGAGGAGGTTGCAAATGGGTTCGACAGCAAGGTTCTTCTTCTGGTACGTGTACGGCAGATCAAGCAGGTACTTGGACAGCGTGGTTTTAATGACATCGGCACATTTGGTCATGAAGGCGTTATCCGTAGAATGGAATTTCATGGACAGCACAAATGGGTTCTGGTTGCCCGGAGTCCCTGCAACAAAGGCGGTGTTTGCGACAGTCGTACAGCAATCCTCGAGAGATATGCCGTTGTACGAGTACAAAGTTCCCGTCTTGGGATCGCTCAACCCGACGGTGGGGACATCGTCGATGTCGTAGATGTGGAGGTCCACGAGGCGCGCGCCGCCCTTAATAACCTTTTCGATGGAGGACACGTACGTGTAGTCGTAGGCGGTCTTTCCGGAGTATACGGAGTTTGCAGACGCAGTCATAGTGTAGTCGCACAGAACGTTAGGACTCGGGCACCCGACAGGGGCGTTGGCAAAGTTCTCTTTTTTGCTCGCTCTGCCGGAAATCACCTCCTGAAACACATCTAGGTTCTTGGTCCCCGCCGCATCCGACGGCGGGTTGGCAGCAGGACTCGTCAACCAAATGTATAAAAAGTAAGCGCCGATAATCATCGAGACAAGCAGCAGACTTACGAGGGAGTAGAACCACACAGACCATTTTTCGGTAGGCGGTGCCACTGGTGCCGATTCCATTACTTCTTGCTGCGATGTTGTTTGTAGCGAAAAAAGAAGTGCCGCATCCACTCCACGACATCGTCGGGGATGCGCTCCTGAATGGGTATCTCGAAAATACTGCAATAGAGGAAGTAGATACTGTACATGCCGCACTGTGCGTCCTTGCGCTGGTGCTTGATTTTACTGTAAAAGAGTTTCATCGGTTTACTTGCTTGCGGCATCGCGTCGTACTGCTCCTTCCACCGGTGCATGAGGACCGCAACCTCTTTCTCGGGTGCGCGACCGTACGAATCAAAGAAGGACATGTGCGGATGCTCCTGTCGAATGTCGGCATACGCCGCCATCCAGTGCTCGCCCGGTCCCTCCGACGTGTCCGTATTAAACACCACGCCGATGCGTCGGTACCCCTTCCTATAAAGTTCGGCAATGTTCAGACTGCATAGAGACGATACGAGACACTTCCCGGTCTTTTCTTTCTTGTCGAAATCGATGGGCACGCTGCCCACGTAGTAGTAGGACGGAATCAATTTTTGATAGTACTTTTGCGACATGTCAATATCGTCCGAGGACAACCATTCGGCGCCATTGTGTTCCCAACTGGACGGTGCTGCAGGTTTCTTGACAAGTTTGTGCACCACGCACGCGCGGATCGCCGTGTCGCATTCGTGTTTCAATCGCGCCGTAATATCCTGCCACACGTGGTTGGATTTGGGTATCTTGTCGGGGTACTCTTCGTTGTACGCCACGCGAAGTTTCTCGACCTCGCGAGGATCCATTGTTCAAAACGGATGTTCTTTTTTATTGTGTACTTAGAAGCACAGCAACATGGCAGCATCGTTGAACGCCGCAACCCTATCGATTGACCAGCGGGACCTCGTCAAGGCGGTCCGCAAGTATCGCGAGTATGACGATAAGCAGAAGGAACTCAACAAGGAAGTCTACAAACTGCGCGAGGCGAAGAAGTTGGTCGAGGAGGAGATGGCGGGCATTCTGAAGCGCGGTCCGTTCGCGACTCTCAACAGACTTGAACTCGCCGGAGACCAGTCTCACATCGAGATTCGCCGCCCCGGGACGTACAACAAAGCGTGGTCGTACAGTCAAAAGGATCTCGAAACAGACGCCGCGGACTACTTTCTCGGATCAGGCGGAACGCGGGCGGAGGCGAAGGCGTATGTCGAGTTTGTCAAGTCGCGGAAGAAGGCGGGATTGGTGTCCGGAGACTTCTCGTTTAAACGCGTCGTGAACGTAGACGATAATGCCAGCGGCGACGGGGATGAGTAGGCGTAGCGCGAGTTTCAACGAGTGGTTGGATGAACACAAAGAACCCCTGAACGAACTTTTTTTGGATCTTGAAAACCGACTCCAAGTAAGGGGTTTACTGCGTAAGGATTTCAAACAATATAGAAATCACCACTTTGCGGAGTTTTGTCGCAATGTCTTCCGACACTCATCTGCCTACGCGTACTCTGAAAGTTTTGGATGACTTTACTGAAAAACACCGCGCCTCCCATCTCGAAAAAGGGTGTCAGAAATTTCACACGACGTGCCCTTACTGCCAGATCATCGTTGAAGAGCAGACGGATAGGGTCTACGACACGATTGTTGCGCTTTTTTCAAAGACGGTTACAGGCGCACTGACACGTAACCCAGAGATGGCAGATCATAGACCGACCGAACTTTTAGGCGACCTTGCGTTTGCTGCATATCAGGATTGGGTCCAACCGAGGTATCAAGACATTGAACTGTCCGATGAGGAACTCTTAGAGCACCCATACGTGCGCCGAAAAATTCAGGAGTAATATAATGCCCGACAAAAAAAATACTTCGAACTGTACATCCACGTCCGACGAAAAAAACCAACCCAATACATAAACGATGCCGCATAAAGGAAGTGTTGGAGGAAAGCGGCGGCACACGCGTAAGCACCGCGGAGGGTCGGTCGTTGCCGACGCGCTACTTGCGGTCGGATCGCTTGCGGCGTGGAAGTATTTTTCTAAGAAGCGCATGACCACTCTCAAGAACAAAGGTAGACGCTAGGTTTTTCGAACCCGTTAAACTTTGACATGCTCACCCACGAATATGCACCAATACTGCGGACTTCCAGAACGTCTGAATCGTCGATTTCCTTCGGCAACCACACGTTTTCCGCAATAATGTCCGCAGAATCGCACGTCCGCCCGAAAATGGTATGCAACGCCATAGATGTATACGGTTTACGCGTCACGCACTGAAATTCCGGTTTGAATCCATCAAAAAGGACGCCGGAAAAGATCCCATACACAGATTCATCGATAGTTATGCTGCGCGTTCCGTCGGGCAGAACTTTGCGACCAATCACGGGGACGCGGAGGGAGCAGGATTCTTGTGCGAAGAACCGCCCGGGTTCCGCAATCACAGTTTTGAATTCCGGCAGCAACTCAACTTCTCGGCGAATGAGGGGCGCCAGTTCGTTGCGGAAAAAGTCGTTCTTCTCCGAACTGCCCGAAAACCCGCCGCCTATATCGAGAACTTCGGGTTTGAACGCGTTGGGATATCTCGAAAAGCGCTCCAAAAATTCGCGGACAGTATCGAACGCGGACTGGTATGCGACGGTAGAGGTGCAGTCGCTCCCGACGTGGAACGCAAGTCCGTATATAGGAATTGACGGTTCCACGTACTCGAGTTCGTGAATATTGCGGATATGGAACCCAAATTTCTTGTTGAGCGGTATCCTGGATTTGCCCTTGTCGTCGACAAAGATGCGGAGAATGGGTTTGGAGCGCGGGGCGACCTCGTGAATTTTTGTGAGTTCTGAATGACTGTCGAAGGTCGTCATGCCTTCGTAGTCGGCGTCGAGTAGTTCGCGGCGAGACTTGCACGGGTTCGCGTATATGATGCTGTCCGTGTTCGCGCCAATCTTGCGGACCGCCTGCAGTTCGGCGAGCGACGCGCAGTCAAACCCGCACCCACCCCGCTGCAACTCTTGTAGGACGGCGGGCATGTTGTTGCATTTCACGGCGTAGTAGGGTCGGATGGCGGGCAGACACTCCTTCCACAGGCGCACGCGGTCGCGAATCGATTGCAGGCAGACCTTGACGACAGCACCCAGCGTTATTGAAAAGTCCCGAGAAGATTATTTAGGAATAACGCGCATCCTAACTGTAAATGATGATGGCGACGACGAATGAATACCTGCCCTACAACTCCAAAAACATCACGCTAACCTCAAAGAACGTGTCGGATATTATAGAGGGCGGATATACGGTGCGCGACGTGGCAGTCTTTCAGAAGGCGATGATACATTCAACCTATGTGAAGCGCACAGAGTACACGACGCTGACGGGGGAACCTGCAGTACTTGGCAAGTGTCTGCCGGGCGTCATGGACCTTCAGGCAGAATCGTACGAGCAACTCGAGTTTCGCGGTGACTCGCTTCTTGGAGCAGTCGTCGCCAATTACCTGTGCGAGCGCTTCCCCGACGCCGCCCCCGGATTCCTCACGAACGCCCGCAAACTGATTGTGCGCAACAAGACGCTCGGAATTCTGGCGAGGGATAAATTGGGTCTGGACAAGTTTTTTGTGATTTCGAAACACGTGGAAGAAATGCGACCCGAACACGGGCGCCAGAACATTGAGAAACTCGGCGATGTTCTGGAAGCGTTCATTGCTGCTCTCTGGATAGACTGCGGTTATGATTTCAACATAGTCAATAAATTTGTGGTCTCACTCATTGAAACCCACCTCGACATTCCGCTGCTGCTGCGCGAGGACGATAACTACAAGGACCGCATGCAGAAACTGTGCCAGCAGACGAAGCAGTTCACGCCGATCTACAAGATGGTGTCTGCGAATGAGGACGGTGGGTTCACGATGGCGGTGTGCAAACCTTCGGGCGAGGTTATTGCTCAAGGGACTGCGTCGACGAAGAAGCAGGCGGAGCAGAACGCCTGTCGCGAGGCGCTAAAGTGTATGATTTAGACGTGCAGAGACACGGCAGTCTCGGACGCAGCGATCCCTGCCTTTTCGACGTTAGGGGTCTCCTTTGCGGTTTCCACAACCTGGGCGGCGACGGCAGCAGCAACCACGGGCGATTTAAGTACGTCTTCTGCGACCTTTTGCACCTGCACGACCTGCTCGGCACTTACGACTCCTCTCTTGCGCAGCACATACAGCGCGAGACCCAGTAGAGTGGATAGCACAATACCGAGAGACACACCACCCAGAATGACACCGGACGAACTTGCGGGCGCTTCGACAATAATCGTTGTCGTTCCATTCATCTAGTTGTTTGTTTGTAATTTCGCACTAGCATTAAATCAGTGAATTAACCGGGAGTGAGTAAGTTTGTAGGTCCGGTGGTGATTCTTGCGCTGCTTCTTGCGGTTGCGACAGGTCTTACCCCGCTTGCACGAACTCGAGTACTCGGCGTATTTCTGGACACACGGCGTCTTGCTGCCCGTCACCCTGCACAGTTCCTTCATCATCGGTTTGAACCACTTCGCCAGACTCGCCCTGTCCGTCAAGTCAATCGAGTCTTTATATTTCATCGTAATTTCGCGGAGGTGAGGGTACGGATACACCTGGAGTAAAGCGTCAAAAAAGTCTTGGTATCTCTGAGTCTTTTCGGGCGTTACGTCCTTGTAGTTGTAGACCACGCAAAACAGGAAGTCCATTCCGGGAGGAACGTTCGGCGTTTTCCGAAGGAGATCGAGGTAGTGCTGCTTGATGTCGGCAAACTTGGGATCGGGCGGCGGGCAAATCACTTTGGGATCCTCGGCACACTGGTCGCGCAACTTTTTGTTGACCCGGTTGTGCAGGTCGTACAACCATCGGTCGGCAGGTTCGCGGTACTTGAAGTCGCCCGCCATGAACTCTATGGTACTCTCGCGGCAGAATCGGCAGGGGAGAATGTACTGCTGGGCGATGAAGAGGTCTTTTTTGCGGTGCGTCGACAGATCTTCGGCAGCGACGAGGTGGAGCAACTGCCACCCCGCGGGTCCGAAAAATCGGGTATCCATTGTATGTACGCGTTAATTTATGTAAGAAGAAGACAAGATGAGTACTGCCACTCTTCCTCTGCAAAATAACAGCATAATCCGTAAGGTGCGCGGATACTTCAACCTTGCGTGCGATGTCGCCGGAAAGGTGTTTGACGTGATTGATGGTCCCCTAACAACCCTCGAACAGCGCACACGGACCAATTTGGGAGAGATACGCAATCGCGTTCAGTCCTATATCCCACCGCGCGCCGCACCAGTGGTTAATCCCACTCTTGTCGGCGGCAAAAGGCGCCGAAACAAAAACAAAAAGTTGCGCACGCAGAAGTCTCGCAGGCGGAGTTAATCAGTCCACATCGTCGCGGATCTGGAAGGTCTTCCACCCGCCGTACGTGTACTTGCCGTAGCGCACCTCCAATTCTTTGAGCATCTCGGGGACCTTCCAATCGCGAGTTCCCCGATTCGCCTCCCACCACGTCTTGAACGTGTTGCTGATCGTCGGTTTGCGCACTGCCAGCGCCTCCTCGTCCTCGCGCACCGGGCGCGTGCACTCGTTCATGAACTTTGTTATGGCATTGTTCTCCTCGCGGTAGTCGCGGGTGTACTCCAGAACACGGTCGGGCGCCACGAGTTCGCGGTCGCGGTTCGTCTTGTATGTGTGAATGAGGAATGCCAAGAAGCACCGCCCCCACTCGGGCGTCTTCACCTTGCGCTCGATCGTCGTGTCCATCTTGAACTGGTTGGGTCCGTCGGGGAACTGCACGAACTTCGAGACAAAGTTGATGACCACGAAACGGCGCCACGTACCCCCGTCATTGGTGTTGATCTTGGGTTTCTCGTTGCACGCCAGGTGGAACTTGCACTGCAACTCGCACTCGATCATTTCTTTGGACCCCGCATACAAATCGCGGACAAGAATTTTTTCGGACGACGTCAACTCTTTCATGAGACCCGTGTTAATAGGGACCGCCTCGTCGGGTTCCTGCATGCTCACGAAGCGCCGACCCTTCAGGCGCACGACCTCGGGCGACGCTGACGCAGACTTGCCGCGCTGCTGCGTGATCAGCGAGATCGGAACTTTGCAGGCGTAATCGCCGAGCGCCGTTTCTAAGAGGTTAATCAGCATCGACTTGCCGTTGGACCCGCTGCCCGTCAAGATGTGGAACTTTTGGTTGCCGATGCCGTTGAGGGAGCGCGCGAGGTGGAGCAGCGTGTAATCGCGCACGTCGCGGTCGGGAAGCACTTTCTGGATAAAGTCGTTCACCTCCGGCCATTCGCGGTAGTCGGAATACTCCATCTCCTCGTTGATCTCAAGTTTGGTGGAGAACGATAGGTAATCCTCCTGCTTCCCGTCGCGGAACTCGCATGTCTCCATGTCGAAGACGCCGTTGCGGCAGGCGAGGAGGAGGCGGTTCTCGTCGACCTTCTTGTTGAACTCCTCGTCGAGAAAGAGTTCGCGACACTCCTTCATGACATCGCCCTTGTATTTCGTCGTCTTGAGTTTAATGCAGACCTTTTGCAGGTCCTCCTCGAGCGTGCGCGCATTGCAGTAGTCGCACCCGCACGCCTTGGCGTCCTTGGCGTCGCACGTCTCGAGATCCACGAGGCGCGAACCGTGGAGGCACGCGCGCTGCTTGAACACTTTCCAGATTTCCGTGGAGAGTTCCTGCTGCAGTTGAATACCGCGATCCAGTTCGTCCCACACGTGCCCCTTGAACTTGTACCAAACGTTCTTGCCAAAGTTCGTGCACTTGTAGGTGTCGCGGAACTTGCTGTACACGACGGACGCGACGTCGTACTCCGCGCCGCCCCGCGCAGCGTCGATCTTGCGCATAATATTGTTCTTCTCGATCTGCTGGTACTGCTCGGCGTTGTCTTCGCGCGACCAGAAGAGCAGGGACGCGATCGTGACTTTTTGACCATCGTTGCGGAACGCGAACGAGTTCCACTTGGACATGCAGTCGCGCAGGTTAAACTTGTCCGAGCGCCTGCTAAACTCTTCAAACTCGTCGTACAGGTCGGGGTGAATGTTCTTCAAGCACTGACCGACCGCAATCCAGTCCTGGCGCGTAAATGTGTATTCTTTCGGAGGAGTTCCGCGCGTGACGACGCCCTCGCCGTCGGCGCGCTCCTGGCAGAGATTCGCAACGTGCTCCCGAATATTCTGCCGTTCCTCGGTTGTAAGGTCGCGCAGGGTTAATCCGGGCGCAGGACTCGAGTCGCGACTGCCGCCAGGATGACGTATAGCAGGTCGTCCGCGCGAAGGCATGATGCCTCGCCCCCCGGAAATGCGCACGGACTCTGCCGACGTGTCGGGCAAGTTTGCATAGAGTCCCTTCGCCGTCTCCGTCATCTCGTGCTCCTTCGAGGGATCGGTCTCGCGCGTGCAGAACTCCCCAAGACAGGCGGGCGTGAAGTGAAACGGCGTATCGTCTGCAGTCACCGTATTGTCGGGCGCGACGTTCAAGACGGACGTGACAATGTAGGGCAGACCCTGCGGTTTCGCGGACCCGTACATCGTCCACCCCGTCGACCTTGAAGCCACCGCCTTGTCGTAGACCTTCGCCCACTCCTTGTCCTGCAGCGGCAGCGGGTCGAACGTGGACATCTTCGTGAGCATGATTTCGCGCACCGCCATCTCGATGTACTTTGTGGTCTTGACGTCCGGAATCAGGACGTGAACGCCACCTGCAACGCCCTCGCGCTTCGGGACCGGTTTCTTCTTTTCCATAATGTAGACTTTGACGTCCTTGTCGATTGCCAGGAAGGTCTTCAAAGTCTCGACGTAATCTTTCACGAACTGCGACACCTGCTCGGGCGTGTGCATATTGGCGGTCGTGCCCTTGACGTAGAGGAAATCCAGATCTACGCGACAGGGACCCAAAATGGTGGGCGCCTCGATCAACCAGATCTTGTTGCGGTGCACCTCGACGTGGTCGTAATAAAGCGCGTTGAACTCCTCGACATCGTCGGCGCCGATAAAGTACTTGCCATTGAACTCGCCGCAGGAGGTGTGCGTGTGGGGGTTGCCCTGGGTGTTGACACGCTTGCGTTCGAGAAAATTGACGAGACCTCCTGCCGTCGACGCCATTCTCGCCAATGTATGTTGACTGGACATAATAAATCGTAAGCGGGTTGGTTTTGAACGCACGGAAACGTACTCCCTAAAACGAATTACATTTTCGTATCCTAAACCTGTAATAATATATATAAGATGCCTCTCGAATTCTGCCCCGACTGCGAGAACATGCTCTACGTCCTTGAAGATGTCGACGCTGCAACCGGCGATACCGGCGTGAACTATCGGTGCCGCAAGTGCCCGTTTGTGAAGACCATTAACCACGAGCACCCCCTGTTGTACGAGCACAACCTGAAGGAGGACGCGGCGGCGCGCATCATCGAGAACCCGTACTTGACGCGCGATCCCACCCTTCCCCGATTCGACACCATTCAGTGCCCCACGGAGGGGTGCCCCTCGAAGGACGTCGTGGGCGTCAAACTCGACAAGGCGAACATCGTGTGGATGTACCAGTGCGCGGTCTGTAATGCGGCGTGGAAGCAGGGTGCGCGGCGGGGTTAATTTATGGAGGAAAGATAAATGCCTGGAACGGTAGGAGACCCAAAGAAAGCAGAGGAGGCGTTTGAAATGATGCTCGGTAGAACCCCTGCAGAAATGAGGGCAGAGATAGCAGCAAGGAAACAAACTGAAATTCTGAGAGCAGCAGAAGAGGCGCGGAAGAAGGCAGAAGCGACGAGAAGGGCGGAAATAGCAGAAGGACTTGCAGAAACTCAGAAGGACTTGGATCCGCGTAAAATGGGTGGCAAGCGTCGCGTCACCGCCAAGCGTTTTTGCGGTTGTGTCAAGAAGGTCAAAGCGCAAAAAAAGAAGAGGTCCGAAGGGTCGGCGATCGCGATATGCACGTCGTCTCTGCTGTGGCCGCACGGCAAGACGCTCCACTCCGTGACCTGCCGCCGCAATAAGTCTCTGAAGACGCAGAAGCGGCGCGCTACGCGTAAAAAATGAAAGGATGATATAAATGAGCACACTGCCGGTTCCTCCAAAAAGTCCGTTAGGAAAACCCGGGGTATCCCCATCTGCGTCTACTGCAAGGGTCAAAGCTGCAAGTGTAGGGGTCGCACCTATTCCAGATACACCTACACCAATGCCGTCCACGTCTCCCACCGGAAAGGGTCGTCGCGCTCTTCGCGGCGGCGGAGGCGTATATACGGACAACGGACTCCCCTTCGGCAGCGCAAATCCGCAGGAACTTGCTGCCGGGAAAACGTTGCGCGGCGGACGCAAAACTCGCAAAGTCCGCATTCCCATCAAGCGCACGGGCGATCTTGTAAATTTGGGGTACTCTCTATCGAAGAAGGCGCGGTCTCGCCATTCGTCTCTCAAAAAAGCGGTGAAGAAATTCGGGCGCGCGACCGTGTCCCGCAAACTGAACGCGCTCGCCGTCTTTAACAAGCGCAGACACCCCGTGACTTCCCGCAAGGCGAAAATGGATCGCAAGTATGTTATGAAGGTTTAGTGCAGTTTAGAATGTTCTACCGGTTCCTGATCCGGTTGCTGTCGTTTCGGAGTGCGGGCGAGGATAGGGTATTTCTAGGGCGCTGGGGGCGCGACTGGGAGAAATACAAAGACATACAAAAATATTACGATTAGACCGGTGTAAAATGGATACAGAATTTGTATGACAAGGAGAGTAACACACACATGATATCGTCGGACTTTATCCAGCGCGACGATGTCATCGAGTCTCAGAAGGCGCCGCGCATCACGGCGCCCTATTTCAGCAAGTACGAGTACACTGCGCTCATCGGCATTCGCGCGCAGCAACTCGCAGATGGCGGAACGCCGTTCGTGAACATTCAGGA
>Ga0114971_10002004_pt1 | contig 13994 bp, 11 predicted proteins | sample M_140625_MF_Meta_FD_87320 | JGI IMG/M metagenome (GOLD analysis project Ga0114971, IMG submission 87320) | Freshwater microbial communities from Lake Montjoie, Canada to study carbon cycling - M_140625_MF_MetaG | ecosystem: Environmental > Aquatic > Freshwater > Lake | place: Lake Montjoie... | reverse complement strand
GCGTACTGCTGGGGGTATAATGTCTACGGTCAACTCGGCGACAATACAACCACCAACCGCAGTACCCCCGTGGCTGTGCTAGGTGTTGGTGGTGGCACGGCGCTCACGTTCGCATCGGTGACGGCGGCTGGCATTCACACCTGCGGCCTGACCAGCGCGGGCGTTGCGTACTGCTGGGGAACTAATGGAAACGGTGAACTCGGCGACAATACAAGCACCACCCGCAGTACCCCAGTGGCTGTGCTAGGTGTTGGTGGTGGCACGGCGCTCACGTTCGCATCGGTGAGGGCGAGCGGCAATCACACCTGCGGCCTGACTAGCGCGGGCGCTGCGTACTGCTGGGGGTATAATGTCTACGGTCAACTCGGCGACAATACAACCACCAACCGCAGTACCCCGGTGGCCGTACTCAGGCCCTAGCAGCCCACACGAAACGTGCCGAAGTCCGGTGGTCGGCGCTGCTTCAGTTACGGACGATGCGTTGGAGCGCGCCCGGGGATCGCATTGTCAGCGGCGACAATCAAACCGCGGCGCGCACACATCCGCACCCCGGTGATCCGAACGTGCTCACACCGTGGGCTCCAAACCAAGTGGCATAGCCTCGCCTCCCGTTTCTAATTACCGTCCGCGCATACATCCGTAAACCGTTATTCAGCAATAGTTTACAAAGGTATCTTGACATTTGATTCCAAATTGATATCATTTAGCTACCACTCCAACGGAGTACGTAACTCAATGTTCCACGAAGCTGAATACAAAGCATCCCCTGGTCTTCCCGCCGTGCTCGTCCAGATCGTCGCTGGCCTTGGTGGTCTCGCCATGGTTCTGCACGGCGCCAGAGCACACGACGGATACTTTTCGGTTGCCGGCATGCTCGTCATCGCGCTCGCTGCGGTCGCGATGGGCGGCCTCTTTGTCATCGATCCGGGCGACGCGAAAGTGCTCGTCCTCTTCGGTGCCTACAAAGGCACGATCAAGAGCGGCGGCTTTTACTGGGCCAATCCGTTCCTCACCAAGCGTCGCATCTCGCTCCGTATCCGGAACTTCGAGACCACGAAGCTCAAGGTGAATGACAACCGCGCCAACCCGATTGAGATTGCTGCCATCGTGGTGTGGAAGGTCGTTGAAACCGCCGAAGCGCTGTTTGAAGTCGACGATTTCCAAACGTATGTCGCCGTACAGTCCGAATCGGCGGTGCGTGCGGTGGCGCAGAGCTACCCGTACGACTCGCATGCCGACGACGAAGAGGCACTCTCGACGCACACCGCCGAGGTGAGCCTGTCGCTGCAGCAGGCGATTCACGAGCGGCTCGCGAAGGCTGGCGTGGAAGTGATTGAAGCGCGCATCTCGCACCTGGCGTATTCGCCGGAGATTGCACAGGCGATGCTGCAGCGCCAGCAGGCGAGCGCGATCATTGCGGCGCGATTCAAGATTGTTGAGGGCGCGGTCGGGATGGTCGAGAACGCACTCGAGATGCTCTCCGCCAAGGGGATTGTCACCCTCGACGAGGAGCGCAAAGCCCAGATGGTGAGCAACCTATTGGTCGTCCTCTGCAGCGAACGTTCGGCGCAGCCGATCGTCAACGCTGGCACGATCTACCAGTAAGTCGGGACTCGAGCGAGTGGCTGAGCGTAAGTCGTTCTTGTTGCGTGTTGATCGCGCGGTGCTGGATGCTGTCCAGCGCTGGGCGAACGACGACTTGCGCTCGCTCAACAGCCAAGTTGAGTACCTGCTGCGTGAGGCACTCAAGCGTGGCGGGCGCCCGATACAGCGGGCGGACACGCAGACTTTGACAGACATCAGCGATGCGCCGGATGGCGCGGAGGAGTTGTAATCATGGAAGGTGTTTCGTTGGTCATGCGTGTGGTGCACGCTCGGTGTTCGTTGTACGTAGTCACGGCTCTTGCCGTCTCGATGACCGGCGTGGTGTCAACAGAAGCCGCCGCGCAGGCGGTCACCCCCAACGCCCCCACGCAGAGCGCCTACGTGATGACGAAAGGCAACGACACGCTTTCTATTGAGCGTGTAACGCGCGGCCGCGCGAGCGTGAGCGCAGAGCTCACCCTCAAGGGACAGGCGACCATCATCCTGACCGCGGAGACCCCGACGCCAACACGGGTCAGTGGGATGACGTTCTCGGTGTTCGGGCCTGGGGCCACATTGGATGCCGCGCCGCTGCAAAAGGGCTCGATGCGGTTCACCGCCGACTCGACGTATCTCGAGGTCGTCGTGGGAGGCAACACGCAGCGGATTACGCGTGCAACGCCGAATGATCCGCTGCCGATCATGAATAACGACTTCGCGCTGATTGACCTTTTCGTGCAACGCGCGCGGGCGTCGAAGCAGCCGAAGTTTACGGGGCCGATGTTCGCGATGACAGGTGCCGTAGCGCTTGACGCGACGGTGGAGTTCTTCGGCACGGACAGCGCAACATTCGCAATCTCTGGGCAGACGAATCGGCTCGCCCTCGACACGGACGGTCACATTCGCGGCGTGTCGATTCCGACCCAGGGAATCCTCGTGACACGCGTCGATGGCGCCGCGGCCGCCAAGATCTCACTCGGCAAGACAGACTACGGCGCGCCGGCGGGAGCGCCGTATACCGCCGAGGAAGTGACGGTGAAGACGCCGATGGGGCATGTGCTCACTGGGACGCTGACGATTCCGAAGGGCGCAACGGGAAAGGTTGGCGCCGTGGTGACGATCACCGGGAGTGGGCAGGAAGATCGGGATGAGTACATCTCGCTCGTCCCGAACTATCGGATTTTTCGTCAGGTGGCCGACACGCTGGGACGTCGCGGGATTGCCGTGCTGCGGATGGACGATCGCGGGATCAATGGCAGTGGTGGCGATCTCGTGAAGGCGACGAGCGCAGATTTTGCGGATGACATTCGCGCGGGTGTTGCGTATTTGCGCACGCGGTCAGAGATCGACGGCAGCCGTATTGCGCTGGTGGGGCACAGCGAGGGCGGGATGATCGGCCCGATGGTCGCGGCGAGTGACGCCAAGGTGAAGGCCGTGGTGTTGATGGCCGGCCCCGCGTACACGGGGCGGAAGATTCTTGACTTTCAGCTCAAGAATCTCGTGGAGAACAACAAAGACATTCCGGCCGACAAGAAGGACTCAATCCTGACGGCAGCGAAGGTGCCGTACGGGAAGGATGCGAACGCGTGGACGAAGTATTTCTTGACCTATGATCCAATCGCGACGCTCGAGAAAGTGAAGCAGCCGGTGTTGATCATGCAGGGCGGGACGGATCAGCAGATCACACCGGAGCAGGCACCGATCATTGAGCGTACGCTCACGGGCTCGGGGAATACGGACGTGACGCTCAAGCTCTTTCCGGAGCGGAACCATCTGTTCTTGAAGGATCCGATCGGGTTCCCGGGTGATTATGTGAAGTTGAAGAACGGGAAGATCGACGCTGACGTGATGGGGGCGTTGGCGGAGTGGTTAGTGGTGAAGCTCGGGGCGAGGTAGGCGCGTTTTCGACTACGCACGGGAGGCACGCCCCACCTGCTCAATAAACACCCGCCCCGCCGCTCCCGCGCCGATACTCACCCGCTTCCGCGCGACGCGTAGTTCCACCGGCCCATCAAAGGGCGCGATGGTGACAACGGTCACCTCGACTCCTGGCGTGAGTCCGACGCCCGCGAGATAGCGTAGAAACTCGGGGTCACGGTCGCTCATGCGCACCACGCGCGCGGTCTCCCGCACCGCCATCTCGGCGATACTCCGCAACGATCGCTCATCTACCCGTCCTTCCACCGTCGGAATCGGCGCGCCGTGCGGGTCGGCAGTCGGGTGGCCAAGCGACTCGGCCATCCGCTCAATGAGTTCCGTGCTCGCCGCATGCTCGAGCCGTTCGGCTTCGTCGTGTACGTCGTCCCAGCTATAGCCAAGCTTGGTCGCGAGAAACGACTCGATGATGCGGTGACGGCGGATGAGTTGCAGGGCGACCAGTCGGCCAGGCGGCGCCAATCGCGCACCACGATAGCGCTGGACACGCACGAGGCCGAGTCGCGCGAGGCGCTGAAGCATGCCACTCACGCTCGCGGGAGCAACGCCGAGTTCAGCGGCGATGTCGGAGGTGGCGGCGGCTTCGCCGCCCCGTTCGAGGTGGTAGATGACCTTGAGGTAATCCTCAGCCTGCCCCGTGAGGGCGCCCGGCGTGTCGCGACGACTCGGCGTTGCCACGAGTGCTTACGCCGACGGCGCGCCCTCGCGCACCATGAGCACGGGAACGTAGGAGATATGGCGCACTTCGTTGGCGACCGATCCGTAGAGAATGTCTTTGACGAGTCGATGTCCGTGCGTCCCCATGGCGATGAGGTCGCAGTGCTCGCGTGCGGCGGCGGCACTGATCTCCTTGGCGGGGTCACCAATGGCGAGCACCGCGTCGACCGTGAGGCCATCAGCGGCAAGTGTGGCCACGCACTGGTCGAGGTACGCGCGGTCTTTTTTCATCTCTTCCGACTCGCGGAGCTTGAGCTGTTCGATGTTGCGTGCGGCGAAGCCGTCGGCAACATGAATCAGCACGAGGCGCGCGTTGCAGTGCCGCGCCAAGCGCGTGACATGCGCGAGGATCGCGGTGTCGGTCGGCGAGTTCTCGAGCGGAACGAGGATGCAGGAGTACACTAGGCCAACCATCCGGCAAAGGTCTGGAAGAGCAACCACACATTGAGCACGGCAATCACGACGGCCACGGTCCAGCTGAGCCACTTCAACCAGGCGGCACTCACGAACTCGCCCATCTTTGTCTTGTCGCTCGTGAACTGCACGAGTGGGAACACGGCGAACGATAACTGTAGCGAGAGCACAACCTGACTGAAGATGAGCAGCCGGGCCGTGCCTTGCTCGCCTGAGACGATGCTCACGATGATTGCTGGGACGATCGCAATACCGCGGGTGATCAGGCGGCGCACCCACGGGCGGAGTCGGAGGTCGAGGAATCCCTCCATCACAATCTGGCCGGCGAGGGTGCCGGTGAGCGTGGAGTTCTGGCCGCTGGCGAGCAGTGCGAGGGCGAAGACCGCGCTCGCGCCACCAACGCCGAGGAGTGGTGTGAGCAGTTTGTAGGCGTCTTGGATCTCGGCGACTTCCGTGTGGCCGCTCGAATAGAAGGTCGCGGCCGCGACGATGAGAATTGCCGCGTTAATGAAGAGCGCCATGGTAAGCGCGATCGTCGAGTCGATGAAGGCGAAATGCACCGCCTCGCGTTTGCCCGCAGCCGTCTCTTCGTAGCGACGCGTCTGCACGATGCTCGAATGGAGATACAGGTTGTGCGGCATCACCGTGGCGCCGAGTATGCCGATGGCGATGTAGAGCTGGTCCTTGTCAGTAATGATGTCCGTGCTCGGGATAAAGCCCCGTGCCACGAGCCCCATCGCTGGGTGCGAGATGACCAGCTCGAAGAGGAAGGCCGCGCCGATCGTTGCGATGAGTGCAATGACGATGGCTTCGAGCAGGCGGAACCCGCGGTGCTGGAGGACGAGCACCAGCATGACATCGAGCGCGGTGATCAGGATTCCCCAGGTGATGGGGATGCCGAAGAGCAGTTTGAGCGCGATGGCGGAGCCGATGACTTCGGCGAGGTCGCAGGCGGCGATGGCGATTTCGGCGCCGACCCAAAGCAGCAGCGAGGTGGGCCGAGAGTAGTGATCGCGGCAGGCTTGGGCGAGATCGCGGCCGGTGACGATGCCGAGTTTGGAGGAGAGTCCCTGCAGGAGCACCGCCATCAGGTTGCTGATGAGGATGACGGAGAGGAGGGAGTAGCCGAAGCGGGAGCCACCCGCGAGCGAGGTGGCCCAGTTACCGGGGTCCATGTAGCCGACGGCGACCAGGTAGCCTGGGCCGGCGAAGGCGAGCATTTTGCGCCACCAGGTGGAGCCGTCGACCGGGATGGAGCGGTAGGCGTCGGCGAGCGAGGGGGCGGAGCGCGAGCGGCGCCAGCCGGCGGGCGGCGTTTCTGGCGCTGCTTCAGCCGAGGGATCCGGCGGGTCGGAGACGGGGCGGATCGGGTCCACATCAGAATGTTAGTACATCCTAACTTTTCCGCAAGCAACGAGCGCCCTGGGCGAGGTTTCGACGCGGCGACCACTCACGGTCCGATGCATGTGTCTCCGTATCAGCGTCTACCGCTGCCGCCGGACCGTTGGGACCGGTGCCTCCTTCCGCAGGAGCCGCAACTGCGGTACATCTATGGCTGTCTCTTAGCCCTGGATTTCTCCGATGCGACTTTTCGCTCTGTCCCGATTCGTGCTTGCGTTGTCGAGCGCAGCGTTCGCAGCGTTCGCAGCGTTCGCAGCGATCGCGACCGCTGGCGCACAGAATGCGCCGCCCGCCGCTGCCAACGCAGCGAATGCCTCTGGCAACCCACTCGCGGCGATGCCGTTTGGTGCCACCAACGACAAGCCGGTCTCCAAGTGGACCCCACCGGCGAGTGCCGGGCGTCAGCTCACGCTGAACGACCTGCTCACGTGGAAGGGGATCCGCTCCCCTGCCCTCTCGAATGACGGCAAGTGGTTTGCGTACACGATCGCCCCGAACGAAGGGGACGCCGATGTGGTGATCCGGCCGACCGCGGCCGGTGGGAAGGAATGGCGATTCCCCGTTGGTGATGCCACCGGTGGTGGTGGCCGTGGCGGAGCCGGTGGCGTTGGAATGTCGGGCAACAATAAGTGGGCCGCGTTCTTGGTGAATCCGAGCGGCGCTGCTGCTGGACGTGGCGGACGCGGTGGACGTGGCGGTGGCGCTGCAGCTCCGGCCGGCGGCGCGCCGGCGGCGAACACGCCGACCAAGTTGGCGGTGGTCAGTCTTGCCGACGGCACAAAGCGTGAGTTCGAAAATGTGCGCGCGTTCCGCTTTGCCGGTGACAAATCGGATATTCTCGCCGTGTACCACAATGCGCCGCGCGCGGCGGGTGGAGCAGGTGGTGCGGCCGCTGGTGGTGCGGCGGCTCCAGCCGGCGCAGGCTCGACGCTTGAACTGGTGAATCTCGCCGGTGGCACGCAGGCGGTCGTGACTGACGTCTCGGAATACGCGTTTGACGACAGCGGTGATTGGATTGCGCTCGCCATCAGCACGTCGGACCTCGTAGGGAACTCGTTGCAGCTCCGGCAGCTCTCGACCGGCATCACTAAGTCGCTCGACGTCTCAAAGGCGTCATACCGCCGCATCGTGTGGGGCGACTCGACCGACGCGATTGCCGCACTCCGCGTGGTCAGCGACACCGCTGGCGGTGACGAAGAGGCAACAGTCATCGCGTGGAGTCACGCGGCGGCTGGCAGCAAGGCGATGGAGATCAGCGCCAAGAGCGCCGGCATCAGCGGCGGACTCGTGGTGAGCAGCGACCGCGCGCTCGAGTGGGGCGACGGTCAGAAGGTGATTTACTTTGGGCTGCGCGAACCGCGCCCGCCCCGCGCGCGCACCACGGGCGGTGGCTTCACCCCACCGAATCCGGGCGGCACGGCGCCAGGTGCTGGTGCGGGTGGTCAGGTGGCCGCCGCGCCGCAGACGGACGCTGAAGTGTCAAGCTTGATTCTTTGGCACTGGAAGGACGCGCGGCCGCAGGCGCAGCAGCAGGTGCAGGAAGCGCAGGACAAGAGCTTCAGCTACCAGGCCGCGTACCATGTGGCGCAGGGGAAGGTGGTGCAGCTCACCGATGCGCGCCTGCGCGACATCGCGATTGGGCCCAAGGATTCGTGGGCGGTGGGCACGGACATCGCCGACTACGAGCGCGACGCCGGCATCAAGGGCTTCGTCTTCCGCGATGTGTACGCGGTGAATGTAGCCACGGGTGAGCGGAAGCTCATTCAGAAGAAGGTCCCAGGAAACGGTGGCGGCGGCGGACGTGGCGGTGGTGCCTCGCCGGCCTTCGCGCCTGATAACTCCAAGTACGCCTACTACGACAACGGCGACTGGAAGCTGTTCGACTTCGCCGCCGGCTCGACCAAGACCATCTCGACAGGCATCCCGACGAAGTTCTGGAACACTGAAGACGATCACAATCAGGTGAAGCCGGCGATCAACGGCGCACTACTTGGCTGGACCAAGGACGGCGACAACGTCTACATCCGCGATAACTGGGATGTGTGGCGCATTCCGACCAACGGCGGCAGCGCCGTGAACATCACCGCCAATGGCGCCAAGGATCAGATCAAGTATCAGGCGCGTCTGCTCTTCGATCCGCGCGACCGTGGTTCGATTGACCCCGCCAAGCCGCTCTATTTCCAGACCTACGGCGAGTGGACCAAGAAGGAAGGGCTCGCGCAGGTTGATCCCATCAAGGGGGGCGCTAAAGCCATCACCTTCGAAGATGCCAAGGTCAGCTACCGCAAGGCACGCGACGCCGACACCTGGGTGTTCAGCCGTCAGTCGGTCGTGAAGTACCCGGACTGGTACGCCGCCGACGCGGGGCTCACCAACGAACGTCGTCTGACTGAGGCAAACCCGCAGCAGAAGGACGTCGCCTGGACGCCGGGCGCTCGTTTGATCGAGTACAGCTGCGACAACGGGCTCGGCAAGCATCAAGCGGTGCTCTACCTCCCCGCGGGTTACGAGAAGGGGAAGAAGTACCCGATGCTCACGTACATCTACGAGAAGCTCTCGCAGGAGTACAACGTCTACACGGAGCCAAACGCGACGCGTTACTCGAACCCGAGCGTGTACACCTCGCGTGGCTACGCCTTCCTCAAGCCCGATATCGTCTACAAGGTCAACGAACCGGGCCGTTCTGCGGTGTGGTGCGTGGTGCCGGCGGTGAAGGCTGCGATCGCCAGCGGCCTTATCGACTCTGCGCGCGTGGGTCTGCAGGGACACAGCTGGGGTGGCTATCAGACTACCTTCATCACGACGCAGACCAAGATCTTCAAGACGGCAGTGGCCGGTGCGCCGCTGACGGACATGGTCTCGATGTTCGGCTCGATCTACTGGAACTCGGGAAGCACCGATGCTTCGATTTTCATCTCGAGCCAGGGACGTTTCACGGGCGGACCGAACGACGTGCCGGATGCCTACATCCGGAACTCGCCGCAGAACTTCGCGCAGAACCTGAGCATCCCCTTCATGATGTTGCATAACGATCGTGACGGCGCGGTCGATTTCAACCAAGGGATCACGTACTACAATCACCTGCGCCAGCTCGGCAAGGACGTCGTCCTGCTCGAGTACGTAGGCGAGAACCACGGCCTCGCGCGGCCGGCGAACATGAAGGACTACAACCTGCGCATGACGGAGTGGTTCGACACCTTCCTGCGCGATCAGCCGGCGCCGGAATGGCTCAAGGACGGCGTACCCCGCCTCAAGATGGAAGAACATCTGAAGGATCGTCGCCCGATGGTCGATCCGAAGACGGCACCGACGCCACCAAAGGTCGTGCCCTAGTTCGCTGCGGTGAATGGGAGCGGCGTAGCGTCGGCCTTCGAGCCAGCGCTACGCCGCTTCGCTTTTCGGGACGTAGTGCATCCACAGCCCCCACGCCACGGCCCAGCCAAGTATGGCGGCGAAGGTCACATCGCTCACGAAGTGTGCGTGATCAAGAATACGCGTGATGCCGCACCCCCAGGCGAGCGCATACCAAATCACACGCGCGCGCGGAACGAGACGCGCCATCATGGCGAGCGCTCCGAACGCGACCATCGTATGCGAGCTTGGCGTGGCGAGTCCCGCGGTGCTCCACGGGTGATCCGCGAAGGCGCGGAAGACCGACTCGCCGTTCCAGAGCCCCGGGCGCTCGCGCCGTATAGAAAGTTTGAGCACTTCACAGACGATTCCGGCGAGCGCCGGCGAGCCCACGAGCAACCAGGCGTTGCGCTTCGCGCGGGCGGGGTCGGCGGCGCGCTGATGCAGATAGAGCGCCGCGGCGGCGATCACCCATGTGGGCCACCACCCCATCACCCGCAGGAGGCGCCCCCACTCGGTGCCGTAGACATTCGGATTTGACCAATGTGCGAACACCCACTGATCGGCGAGCGCGGGGATCAGCAGGAAGGCCAGCGTGATGGCGAGCGCTGCAGCAGCACGCACGCCGAGCGAGCGCCGGGCATGGTTAGTGGAGTAGCTCACGCGGCAATGGGTTCGAAGGAGCGGAGGATGTACTCGGTCAGGCCCCAGATCGCGTGCTCACCGAAATGGATAGCGGGGCGCCGCAGCGGCTGGCCGCTCACGACGATGTCGGTCTCGCGAGCGGAGGCCGGATCAAAGAGGAGGTCCAGCGAGACCCAGAAGGTCGCGGCGACTTCGTCGCTCCCACCCACCGGCGCGTCGGCACCGATAATAGCGACGAACGGACGCACAATCACTGGGGGGAGGATTGGGGTACGCGGTCGCAGTTCGTCGAGCGCGCCGAGGATTGTGCCGTGGACGCGCAGGTCGAGTTGGACTTCCTCGAGTGTTTCGCGGATGGCGGTGTGTTCGAGTGAGGCGTCGGTCGCGTCGAAGCGCCCGCCAGGGAGCGCAATCTGGCCGCTCCAGGGATCCCCCTCACGGGCGGCGCGTTTGATGAAGAGCACCTCGAGTTGCTCCTGCGCATTGATGCGGAGGATGAGCGCGACTGCCGCTTCCCAGAACGGTTCTTCGCGCGTTTCGCGCGTGGGCTTATGCTGGCGTACCGCGCCGATAATGCGCGCCAGTCGCTCTGCGGCGGAGGCGCCTGCGGCGGTCATCCCTCGACCGCTCCTCCGGCCATCATCCAATCGCGCCAGCCGCCCGCCATTGAGCAGACGTCGGTGTAGCCCATCTGCTGCATGGTGTCGGCGGCGAGCGCCGAGCGATTTCCACCGGCGCAGTAGATCACGACGGTCGCGTCGCGGGGGATCATGGCTTCGACTTTGGTCTCGAGCGTGCCGCGGGGGATATGCATCGCGGCCGGCAGGCGACCGAGATTCCACTCCGAGGGTTCACGGACGTCGAGATAGATGGCCGTGGCGTTTGCGGCGAGCATCCCCTGCACGTCTTGTGCGCTGACTTCGCGAATGCGGGTTTTGGCGTCGCTGATGAGGTCGAAACCGGTCTTCTGCGTCATGTTGCTCGCTGGGTGGAGAGTCGGGGAGTATCTGAAATATGGTGCGCGCCGTAGCTTGAAGGCTATGTCTCTTGCGATTCGGGTACTTCTGGCCCTCGTGGTGGGCTTCGGCATTGGGCTTGGGATTGCGTCGCACGCGGTCCCGGGGCTCGAGGTGATTGCGACCATTGCTGATCCTATCGGCGCACTCTGGGTGTCGGCGATCCGCATGACGATCGTCCCGCTCGTGCTCTCGACGCTTATTCTGGCGGTGGGCGGGGCGGAGGATGTCCGGACGGTCGGGCGGATTGGCGTCCGCGCGATGGTGCTCTTTCTGGTACTGCTCTCGGTGGCGGCAATCCTTGGTGTGATCGCTGGCCCCCCGGTGGTGGCGCTGCTGGCGATTGATCCTGCCGCGGCGGCGGCGCTCCGCGAACACGCCGCGGCGAGCGGCGTTGCGATCCTCGAGAGCGCCAAGGCTATTCCGACGGTGGCGCAGTTTATTGTCGACTTGGTACCCACGAATCCGATCAAGGCGGCGTCCGACGGCGCGATGCTGCCGTTGATCGTATTTGCCTTGGCCTTTGGGGCGGCGCTGACGCGGGTGGAGGACGGGCCGCGCGCGGCACTCCTTGGAGCGCTGCGTGGTGTCGAGAGCACATCGCTGATGCTGGTGCGCTGGGTACTCGCGGCCGCGCCGATCGGCGTGTTGGCGTTGGCCATTTCCCTTGGTGCCAAGCTCGGCGTCGCGGCGATTGGTGCGCTGGTGACGTATGTGGGGCTGGTGAGTGGAGCGTCCGTGCTCTTTTGTGTGGTGGTGCTATATCCCATTGTGGTGATGTTTGGTGGGGTCTCGTTGCGGGTCTTCGCGCGAGGGGCGCTACCGGGGCAGGCGGTGGCATTCTCGTCGCGTTCATCGTTGGCGGCACTGCCTGCGATGCTCGACAGTGCGCGCGATCGCCTGCATCTCGATGAGCGGGTCACAAGTTTTCTGCTACCGCTCGCGGTGGCGCTCTTTCGCTGCGGTGCAGCGATTGGCCAAACGATTGGCGCGATTTTCGTGGCGCGGCTCTACGACGTGGCGCTGAGCCCGGCGCAACTCGCCACGATTGCCATCACAAGCGTCATCACGACGCTGTCAATCCCAGGAATTCCGGGCGGATCTATTCTCATGATGGTGCCAGTGTTGATGTCGGCTGGTCTCCCGCCGGCCGGCATGGGGATTCTGCTCGGTGTGGATACGATCCCAGACATGTTCCGCACGACCACCAATGTGACCGCGGACATGGCGGTCGCGGCCTTGCTTGGCCGGCGCACCTCACCAACTCCCACAGACCAGAAGGCGTAATGTCGACCGGTTGGATTCTTGTTGCGGCGCTGCCTTGGGCGCTGGTGCCGCTCTTCCTGCTGTGGCGTGTGAGTGACTCGACGGAGCTCGATCAGTATCCACTCTCGCTTGGCGACGACGCCGAACTGGTCTCGGTCGTGCTGCCAGCGCGAAACGAAGCCGTGCATATCGAGGGCTGCATGCGCAGCATTCTCGCGTCGCAGCATCCGCGATTTGAGTTGATCGTAGTCGATGATCACTCGACCGACGGCACGGGAGACATTGCCCGGCGCATCGCGGCGACAGATCCGCGCGCACGCGTCCTGACGAATCCCGATCTCCCAGAGGGATGGTTCGGCAAACAGTGGGCCTGCCACAACGGGGCCTCTGTTGCGAAGGGACAGATGCTGCTCTTCACCGACGCCGACACTCGGCACGGGCCGGAATGTCTCCCACGCGCAGTGAACGCGCGGCGCATTCGGGGCGCCGACCTCCTCAGCGTTGCCGGACAGCAGGTGATGGAGAGCTTTTGGGAAAAGCTCATTCAGCCACACATCTTCATGCTGCTCCTCGCGCGCTTTGGTGGATCAGAAACGATCAGTCGGGCACAATCGCCGTACGGCAAGGTCGCGAACGGCCAATACCTGATGATCACTCGCAACGCGTACGATCGCGTGGGTGGACATGCCTCGGTACGTTCGCACGTAGGGGAGGATCTCATGCTCGGGCAAGGTGTGACGCGGGCCGGAATGAGCGTGCAGATGGTCACTGGTCTCGAGCATCTCTTCACGCGCATGTACTCAGGACTCGGCGACATCGTGCGCGGGTGGGGGAAGAACGTCTGGGCCGGTGGGCGCGACACGTTGCCGATTGGCCCATACGGCATCTGGCTCCTGCGTCTTCTCTTCCCACTCCCGCCACTCTGGGAGATTGTTCCGCCTGTGGTGGGCCTGCTCGCGTCCTGCGGCGTGCTTCCGGTCGCATTCGCCTGGTGGGCACTCGCCGCCTACCTCTTTACCTCACTCGGCTGGATCCCGCCGTACCGGCAGGCGAAGGAGTCGGTCTGGTACATCTGGCTCCATCCGATTGCGAGTGGTGTGGTGTTCTGGATCTTTGCCACGGCGTCGTGGCGTGGGCAGCGCGTGGAGTGGAAGGGACGCCAGTACATCTCACGCTGAGCGGTTCTGTTCGACCGATTAGCTTTGACGGATGCGCCCACCGCTCAAAGCCGTCCTGTTCGACCTCGACGGCACACTGTTCGACTCTATCGCGCTCCTGTTGGCCTGCATGCGGTATGCCTTCGAAGGGTTCGAAGGCCCACATCCGACCACGGAAGACTGGATCGCAGGAATCGGGACACCGCTGATCAAACAACTCGGGGCATACACACGGACCGACGCCGAGTTAATTGCGCTTCGTGACCGCTATCGCACGCATCAGAAGGAGCAACATAGGCTGCTGGCGCGCGCCTTCCCCGACTCGCTCCCCGTGCTCCGTGAACTGCAGCGCCGCGGGCTCGCGATGGCCCTCGTGACCTCTAAAGGGAACATGCTCGCACAGGAGGCGCTGGATTTCACCGGGATGGCGCCGTTTCTGCCAGTACTCGTTGGCGCTGATAGCGTGACGAAGCACAAGCCAGCGCCGGAGCCGGTGCTACTCGCACTG
>Ga0114971_10002000_pt1 | contig 14005 bp, 10 predicted proteins | sample M_140625_MF_Meta_FD_87320 | JGI IMG/M metagenome (GOLD analysis project Ga0114971, IMG submission 87320) | Freshwater microbial communities from Lake Montjoie, Canada to study carbon cycling - M_140625_MF_MetaG | ecosystem: Environmental > Aquatic > Freshwater > Lake | place: Lake Montjoie... | reverse complement strand
CAAATCAAACTTCAATCAAGCGCCTCTTCTGCGGGCATTGAATTTAAACCATCATCTGGTAATAGCTGGGAATTACAAGCAAATACTTCAAGTCAATGGTTTGTATATGATAGAACACAAGACATTGTCAGATTATTAATTAATTCAAGTGGCAATGTTGGTATAGGCACAGCAAGCCCTTCACAAAAACTACACGTTGTCGGAACAGCTTATTCTGATACAGATTTTCGCGCACCTATATTTTATGACAGTAACGACACTGCTTATTATACTGATCCTAATGGTACTAGCGTACTGAACAGATTAAAAATTGATGGCGGTAATTATGCTAATAATTATTTTCAATCTTTAAGTGATTTCGTTAGCGGAACATTAGTAACAACAGATATTCCAGCAACTGGCGTAAATGGTTTGTCATTTGTAATGAATGTTGTTGGAAAAAGTTATAATACAACAACTTCGCCATTTAATTTTAGTGTTCAAGGTTATTTGTATAATAGTACAATTATAAATTATTCTGGTTTGAGTTTAGATTCTACTGGATTAACTACAATAAAAATATTTGAAAATGGTGGTTACCTTTGTTTTTGGTGGGCAAGAGTTAGTTACTGGAATGCTTTCGAAGTAAGCGTTAGATCTTATGATGCGGCAAAAACAAATTACAATAGAGTAACAAATATCACTGATGTTGTTGAACCTACTGGTACTAAAAAAGTAACAGTAACGATGCAGACATTCTTAAGATCAGATGTTTCTGCAACTAATGCTGTAGATTTAAGAGCGCCTATTTTCTACGATAGTAATGATACTGCATATTACGTCAATCCAAATAGCACAAGTAATTTATACGATTTGACTTTAACCGGGAGTAAGCATACTTATTTATATATAAATCCAGGTAATCCTTATGAAGCGATGGTTAGATATAATGGTGGCTCTGGCAGTAGTTGGTACGTTGGAAAAAGAAATGCATCGCAATTAGTAGGAACAGAAAGTTTTCATTTTTATTCAGAAGCGGCAGCAGTCACAGTTGGTGGAGTAGATACTTCTGGAAATATATTTTCTACTGGTAGCGTGAGATCACCTATATTCTATGATAGTAATGATACTGCTTATTATGGAGATTTTGCAAGCACATCTGTATTAAATAGATTAAACTACCAACAATTAAGAAGAAATTTTGCTTCAACAGTTTATACTGGAACCGCCGGTTCTAGAACTGTTAAAACTTTTTCAGGAGTTTTAGTGGGTGGTTCCGCTATTGGTGGTAACAGCGCTTATACAGTAATTGAAACGACTATTCCACAAGGCGCTTATCAGATGGGTGGATTTACTATAAACTGGTTTGAAAATTATTCTAGCACCAATGCAAAAACTACTATTGAAATAGCAGGATATTGGAATCCAGTATCTAATGGAGGATTTCAAGGATTTGAATATACAACATCAAATCCAAACGTTCAACCTACAATTCGTGTAGGCGCAAATGCATCTGGTAATACAGTATTTATTCTTGATCATTTTAGTTCAAGTTATACCGTGATAATTGCTAGAGATTTATGGTTAGGATATGATACCACAGATGGTGAATGGGGTACTGGTTGGACAATGGTTAATACCACTACGATTGCTGCGTATTCTAATATAGTTTCAGCGGTTTTGAGAGTCGGACCAACATTAACTGGAACTGGCGCAAGTGGTACATGGAGTATAAATGTTACAGGTAACGCTGGTGGAAGCTCCGCTTCTTGTACTGGTAATTCCGCCACTACAACTTTAGCCACAAAAGCAACAAGAGCAAACGGTGATTTTTATATTGATGATAATTTTGGAAATACTATAGTTGGATTATATTCGCCCACTAAATATCAAGGAGTATTTACAATGGGTAATGCTTATAAATTAGCTGTTGACGGTTCTGGTACTGGTAATTTATATGGTATTGCTTGGTCTCATCCTAATGCTGGTGGAGTAGCTGCTAATTTAAGTGATCACGGAGCTTTAATAATACAAAATGGTGCATTTAGTGCTGCTATTTCTAGCAGTATAAGATGTACCGTTGATATGCGTACGCCGATTTATTACGACAGTAATGATACGGCTTATTATATAAATCCAAATTCAGAAACCCGTTTATATAAAGCAAGTATTTACGCAGGAAACGAAGCTTCTAATACCGGAGCTAATGGTAGTACAGAAGGTTTAATTCTTCGTGGTAATTATAATTCTAATACTTGGGCAAAGAAATTTCATAACTATGATAATGGTTCTGGTATTCAATTATATTTAGCAGAAACAGTTGGCGCTGGTGCATGGAGTACATTGCAAGGTTGGGGAACTGGTCTTGGTTACACAAGTCGAGTGTTTGGAAGTTTTGCCGCTGATTCTGCTTTGTACTCGCCGATATTTTATGACACTGGTAACACTGCATATTATTGTGATCCTGCCGGTTCAAGCAATTTTAGCATAGTTACTGCCGGTGAATTTTATACCGCAAATTGGTTCAGAAATAATACTAGTGGCTATGGAATTTATAATCAAGTAACTGCTCAACATTTTTATTCTGATACTGCTAATTATTGGAATGTTGCAAGCTCTGCAAGCGCACAAGGAATAAGATTAAGAACTGGCGGTTATGCTGGTACTGTTCGTGGATATTTTTATGCAGATACCAATAATGATGTAGGACTTTTAAATCAAGATGGTAATTGGAGAGTTAGAGTAGTTGGTGGTGATTATACATTAATTGACGGTTCATCAGTAAGAGCGCAAATATTTTATGATAGTAATGATACAGCGTATTATTGTGATCCCGCTTCAACATCAAGAGTAAGTACTTTATACGTCGCAAATGTATTGGCTGATTCAGCTTCTGTAAATGGAAGAATTTTATTGTATGGCAATTTACATATTGATGCTTACGGGGCTAATGATATTTATTGCAATTATTATTCTGGAAAAAGACTTAGAGCTTATAAAGGCGCTGGAACTGGCGCTGAAACTTTCAGGGCGGACATTGATGGTATTATTTATGCTTTTGAACAGTTTAGAACACCAATAGTATATGATTATAATGATACTGCTTATTATTTAGACCCCGCAAATACTGGGACATCTTTATTGGTTGCTGGTAATGTAGGTATAGGTACAATAAATCCAACTTACAAACTTCAAGTTAACGGCAGCTTTGCAGCAACAACCAAGAGCTTCGATATTTCTCATCCAACTAAAGAGAATAAACGCTTAGTATACGCCTCACTAGAAGGCCCAGAAAATGGTGTTTATGTTCGCGGAAAAAATAAATGTTCAACAATTTATCTTCCTGATTATTGGACGGGATTAGTTCATGAAGATAGCATAACTGTTTCTATAACCTCAATTGGAAAAACTAGACAAAATAAAATAAGAAATTACAGTGTAACAAACATTGAAAATAATATGATTCAAATTTTCACCGATAGCGAAGATGAAGTATATGATTTTAATTATATAGTTTATGCCGAAAGAAAAGATGTTGCCAAATTAGTAGTAGAAAAGGAAAGCGAATAATTTTATGGGAATGACATTCGGACCACGCTTAGGTGGAATAGTATCAAGTACTGCTAGCAGCCTTTATCTTTTATTAGACGCTACAGATCAAAACTGCCATTCTGGAACTTTTGAAGACACATGGCTAGATCTAAGTGGTAATGATAGACACGCCGTAAGACCAACAACCCCAAATACGACTGGCGCTTCTGGAGTTTCAGGAAATCCAGATCAAGACATTCCAAGATTTGATAGAGATGGATTACAGTTTTATGGATTGAATGCGAATGGTAAATTTGCTTTTGCGTCTTCTGCCCGATATACTATTACAAATACAGCTAATGGTATTAGTGTTTTTGCAATGATAAAAACAACTTCTACTAAATCAACTACTAGTTCCTCCGCTGATGCTGGATTAAATATATTAGGCGACACTATCAGTGGTGTTATTTTTGGATTTGGGATAGAAAACGGAAAAGTTAAAATTTGTTTTTATTCTAATATAACTAGTACTTGGGGAAATGTCGTTTCTAATGCAAGTGTAAACGATGGAAATTGGCACCAAATTGGATTCGTATTAAATGCTGGTAATCCTTCTGGTTTGTCAATTTACATAGATGGACAATTAGACAAATATACAGCTTCTGTTGGCCACAATGGAAATATAATATTTGACAGCATCGGAAGAGGATATAACGCAGCAGATATGTACGTCGGTACGTTGAGAAATTTAATGATTTTTAATTCAGCCTTATCAGCAGATGATGTTTTGCAAAGTTGGGAAGCTCAGAAAAATTTAACAGGAGGCAGAGGAGCTTATGGAGGCGCAAATGGCAAAACAAAAACAAAAGGAGGAAGATTTTTTGCAGAATACAAATATCGTCAAATCATTAATTATGGATATGTTGGCTGTGGATACAAAGACGCCTCTCCTTGGAGAAATGTCCACAAAACTGTAGCATCGACAGACCAAACAACAAATTTAGGAACACTGATGCAATATGCAAATGCTTATTGTTCTGGAGGATGCAGTTTAAATATCTTTTATCTATGGGGAGCATCTAATGCGTTTAGCGCATCGACAACTCAAACAATAGCTACGAACATGTTCACAGAGAGTGCTTATTCATTAACTTCTGCAATGAATACGTTGTTGACTAGAGACGATAGCGCCACTATATTTCAAGAATATAATACTTTATGGATAGGTGGAGGCGGAAATGGAGGCATTGATCGTTTTAATTGTTGGACAGAAACAATGGCTGCGGCATCTCTTAGCGGAGGATTAAGTGGCGAAGCAACTAGTTTTTCCGATCAATATTATGGATATTGGGGAGACGGCAGTACAACACAAAAAATAACTTTTGCGACAGAAGCAATAGCAACTTACTCTAATAATTGTTTTGTACATCCACAACAAAAAGGTTTCTCTAGCAAAATGAGAAAAGGCTATTGCGGAAATGAAGGATCTTATAATGGTGGTTATAATTTAAGAAGATGGTCTTTTCCAACAGATACAAATATAGGTAATGTTGCAAAGCCAGATCCTAATTGCGGAGAAGAAAATTTTACAATGGGTCAAGATTGGCAATATATGTTAGGAAATTATAATGGGGCGCAGAACAACAACAATTGGAAATGGTTTTACGCTACAGACACTGGTTTGCTTGCCGTTGCCGGTCTGTCTCCCACCGCTCAAGCTGGACAATCTTCTGGCGATTGCGCTTGGAGAGAATAACTTTAAAAATACTTGCTTTTCGCTATAATATACAATATGACAGATAAAGAATTAATTGATTTTGCGTTGACTAAAAGTAACGCCACACCAATGTTTAAATTAAAGTACTTTGTTGGTGGAGCGCAATTAACCCCATACGCTATGTTGAAGCAATGGCTTATGGAATTAAGAGCTAGACAAGAGTCTATTGATTCTATAAGAATCAGATTAAGGAAATCAGAAATATCAGTAAAGCAAGAAGAAGAAAAGCTAGAATTTGCTGCAACAGATCTCCAAAAAGAAATCATACAGTTAGAAATGCAAGATAAACAAAACGATTGCATTAGATATGAGCGCCAGCTAAGAGATTATCTTATAGAAAAAGAAGATATAATTAAATTAATCAAAGACTTTTGCGATAGCGAATATGGAAAAATGCCAGACGGTTCTCCTTTAATGAGCGTTTTCGGTAATAAACAATTAGAAGAAGATTTAGAGCATCAATACTGGACAGTAAGAATGGCTAAACAAGCGGCACTCGATGTGATGTTTTACGGTAGAGTAAATGAAGGGAACATGGACGCTATCTTAATGATGAATCCAGAACAACAAAAGCAAGTACTATCTTTAGCGGTTCAACATGCATTGGAAATAGACAATGGAGTAAATCAGCTCAAAGAAAATGCTGCAAAAAAATTAAGCTTATTGTATAATGCCGCTGGCGAATCAAGACCAAATCATTACGCGCAAAATCTTTTAGGACAAGAAAATGAGTAACGTATATAAAATAATAACTCATCCTACTAATGGTTTTATAAGACCATTTGGAATACCGACCTCTATAATGAGTCAAAGTGGAATAGTTTCAGTAAATGAAGGAGAGTCTGTTTCATTCACGATGTTTCCTGCTACTGACGGAGAAATAAAAGATGTAATAATTGATGGCTCTTCTATCGGAACGACTGGTTTTTACATATTTGAAAACGTAACATCAGATCATTCTATTGCTGTTGATTTTGTTTATTAATTATGGAAGATATATATCTTATATATAGGAATTCATTGCAAGCCGATGGGTACGTTGAGGTTATTGGCAGCTACCTTGGATACAACGTAGCAAAAATACAAAAAATATATATAGACAATAGAATCAATATAAGCAAACTTAATCCTATTGTAATAAGAAAAGAATTAGCTTTGGTTTGGAGGTTCGCAGACACATACGATGGAAAGGTCACTATTAAATTAAATACAAATGTGGCAGAACAACTGCAAGATAAGTTTTCAGAAAAACAATTAATTGACTTAGAAGAAAAAGGAAAAATTAAATACGAATTATCTGAAAAAGAAATCCAGCTAGCACTTGAATTTAACAAATTAGTTCTTTCCAAAATCATAGAAGACAGATTTTCAGAAAAACTTTTAGAATTGGGCAATCATAATTCAATTTTAGAAAAAGTAAGCTGGCCCTCTCAGCAATATGAAGCCGCTTTGCCTAACAACGAAAAGAAACCCGTCTTAGAAATACTAGCTCGCAATAAAGGAATAACTTTAGAAGAGATGGTAGAAAGAGTAAAAACAAAAATTTCTAAGTATAACTTGTCAGTGGTTAATCTTTTAACAGAAGAGCAAAAATTAAAATTAGAAGTAAAATCTTGCGAAAATATGGCTCAATGTCATAGACTAAAGCATTTAAAATTCGGCATTTCTATGAGCGCAAAGCAAATGGAATACGAAAATGTGGAAATTTCTCCAGCTACTCTTAAAATAATCTTTTGAAGTGTTTAATTTTATTATAACTGGCACTTGTTCTAAAGGATGTTCTTTTTGTTTTACGGAAGAAGTCGCTAGACTTAAGCATTCATTAGGTGAGATGTCTGTTGATCAATTAAATAAGCTTCTTGATTATTACGAGTTCTCTCCAATTAAAGGAGAGTTTTCAGATGTTCGTATATTAGGTGGAGAGCCAACGCAACACTCTAATTTTCAAGGAATCGCAGACGCGGTAATTTTAAGGGGACTAAAGATTAATTTGGTTTCTAATTTCCTATTTGGAGAAACCACAAAAGAATATATTGTTAATAAAATCCGAGGATTTAGATGGATGCTTCCCAACTCAGCAGAACTGAATGAAAAAAATAGACTTCAAGTATGGAAAACCAATTACTTGGCTATTTATAATGCCTATCAATCTACTTGGGGATTTGAAGATAGTGCAAGGCTTTATTTATCAATAACAATATCCAAAGATTTCGAATCTAGAAAACACTTTGATTATATTAAGTGGTTGTACAAAGAATTAAAGGGAAAAGTTAATGGAATAAGAATTGGTTTAGATTTAACAGGTACATATTTAATAAATAATAAAGCACTAGGAAAAGAATTAGATAAGATAATAAATTTTTGCAGCGTAAATAATATAAGAATAGTGTCAGACTGCCAAGTTCCTCCATGTTTGTGGGAAGGCAAAACCAGAGAAGAAGTAATAACTAGATCGAGAAATTTTGCCACTTTTTCTGAAAAAGATGCAACGACTTGCGGATTTTTGCCAATTGATGTTTTTCCAGATGGATCTTCTACTCAATGCTATCCATTAAAAAATATAGTAAACGTAAATAATTTATTAAATATGGAAGGTGAAAATAAGATTAAATCTTTAACGACTGAGTACGAAAAAGAATATTTAAAAAACTCAAAAAGATACAGCGTACCAGAAGATTGTCAGTCTTGTGTTTTTTATTTAAATGGATGCAATGGTATTTGCGCTGGATGTTTGCAAGGAGGTAAAAATGCCTAAGATATTTTCTGTTCCTCTAAATCCTTTTACCACTCAAAAATACTTTGAAGAAACCTTCATGCCTTTTTTAGAAAGTCATAAAGAATGGATTTATGATATATATTTTACCAGCAGAATAGAGCCATTCGCACAAGACGCAATGGGAGCTTCGATAAGAGAAGAAGATAGAGATACTCTAATTCAAAATGCGCTATTTATAAAAGAATCTTTAGGTATAGAAATCAGCGCCACTTTCAACAATATAAATGTTTCTCCTAAGTACGAAAACTATAGGCTCTTTAAGAAAAACTTTAAAGACTTATACGATGCAGGAGTAACAAGCGCCACAATTCCTCATGCGCACTGGGTCGCGCTTGGTCTTAAAAAAGAATTTCCTGACTTAAAAGTCAAAAACACAATTTTAAGAAAAGTTGCTACGGCTCAAGATTATGTTTTAGCAGCAGAGCAAGGTTTTGATTATGTTAATATAGATCGCATTTTAATGCGAGATCTTGAAGAATTAAAACAAATTAAAAAAGCTCAGGAATATATTAAAAATAAATTAGGTAGACATGTAAGCACTGCTCTGCTTACTAATGAAGGGTGTTTTGGCCGGTGTCCAATGATGGATGAACATTACTCCTACAACAATTTAAAAACATTAAATGATTTGCCTTATTTTAAACACGAAATATCCAAAGTAACTTGTGAGTATAAATGGGAAAAAGAAATAAATGCTTTCTTTTTTAAAGCAGCAACAATTCCTCCTTTTAAAGAAGAGTACGATGAATTTTTACAATATGTTGATGTGTTAAAAATGCATGGAAGAGATAGCTTTAATAGAATCAACGAAACAATAAGTATAATTAAAAATTACGCTTTAAATCACGAAATACTTCAAGAAGATAACAAAGCTTATTTAGATGGGGTAACTCATGAAGAGTTAAAATCTTGGAGAAGAAAAATCAAAACTTGCAAGTTCCAATGCTGGGACTGTAATTATTGCGACATTATAGCTGAAAAGAAAAAATGCAAAGCCTAATCAATCATATAGAAAAGTCTTTGTATTTTGGAGAAAAAGAAGTCTCTAAATTAACAGAAGAAATAATGCAAATAGAAGGCTTAACTAGCAGAAAAGTTAAGAGCTTATTGAATAACTTATGTGGGTTAGAAGACTGTTCTTATTTAGAATTTGGAACGTATAAAGGCGCGACATTTTGCGCCGCAATATATAATAACGATATAAAATCGACAGCAGTAGACAACTGGAAAGACTTTGAGCTTTTGCCAGCTAGCTTTCCAATGTGGCATATATCAATAGCCCCTAAAGAGAACCCTTACGAAACCTTCGTAAAGAATCTAAAGAAATGCGGCGCTAACACTGTCGAAATAATAAATCAAAACTATTTAAACATCACAAAAGACTCAGTAAAAACAAAAAGCAACATCATTTTCTATGATGGCGAGCATACATTCAAAGATCAATATGCTATAATGTCAAAACTAAAAGACTTATCTAGTGACACTTTTATTTTAGTTGTAGACGATTGGAATTGGGAAAAAAGAGGAATCCTAAAAGGAATCAGCGATTTCCATTACAAATGTTTATATCAAAAAGAAATACTCACAAAAGGAGAAGACCCTAAAAATTTTTGGAACGGGTTAGGAATATTTATATTATCTAATGTATGAAGAAAAGAGCTTTTACTCTAATTGAATTATTAGTTGTTATAGCAATTATCGCGATTTTAGCTGGTCTGTTGTTGCCAGCGTTGGCTAAGGCTAAATCAAAAGCCAAATATATAAACTGCACATCAAATCAAAAACAATTAATATTAGGATGGCAAATGTATTGCGACGACAACAATGGAATTATGTTGCCGGGAAGATTTGCTGATTTTGGAGGTGGCGCAAACAATCCAGATAATATTTATAACGTAGGAAATGGCAAAAAAATTAGACCTCGTTGGATAGCCATGCTGGGTTCTTCAGTGGGATCTTATGCTTTTAATTCTCCAGAAATGACAAATGACAGGCAAAATTATGATGGAAAAGTTTATACTTGCCCATCTGTTCCTTTATGGACAGACGAAAGGAATAGCTCTTATGGATACAATCATCAATTTTTAGGGAATGCTAGAATGGGAAATGGATTATATTATAATTTTCCTGTAAAACAAGCGTCTTTATCTTCTTTGTCATCAACCGTTGTATTTGGCGATTCGATTGGCACGGCAGCGGGATTTGCAGCTACAAGTAGACTGCCCTATCAGAATGATGGCAAAGATGTCGCGGCTTTAGGAAATCACGCTTGGGTTTTAGACCCTCCAAGACTTACTGTGGCTTCTGATAGAGGAACTGGAGACGCAGGAAGTCCAAGGACAGCGGTAGATCCAAGACACGATGGAAAGTCTTTAGTGGCATTCGCTGATGGTCATACAGAAATAAAGACTCCTGAAAATCTTGGTTATCGTAGAGATCAAAACGCTTTATTCATTGATTCAAACGCTAATAATAATTTCTTTTCAGGAAACGGTACGGATTTAGATCCACCAGAAAAACCATGAAAAATATTTTATTAAATAATCAAGAATATTTAATTTTTTTAGCAGGAGTAATGATTTCATCTGGGATTATTAAAGCTAAAAATTATTTTAATCCTTTATTTTGTTTATTGCTTGATAAGGTAAAATCAAAAAAGTTAATTGTTTATTTAATATCTTTTGTTTCGGGGGTTCTTCCTGTTTCTGGAAGGGTGTCTGTATCTGCTGGAATGTTAGATGCAATCGCTCCTAAACATAATAATAAATCTAGATCTAAATTTGGTATTATAGATTATTTGGCGACTCATCATTATTATTTGTGGAGTCCATTAGAAAAAACAATTATTATACCAATGTCGGTTTTTGCTCTAAGTTATTTGCAAGTTATGCAGTATTTATGGCCTTTATTATTGGTTACATTAATTTATACTTTATGTTATATAAAGGTAATGATAAACGAAGAAGATATTGAAATAAATAAAACTACAAATTTAAATAAACATAATCTATCTTTTGCTCTATTGCCATTACTTGTTGGAATGGGGTTTTTGATTGGCGGCTATAATCCAAATATTATTTTTGGTCTGCTTTCTGTTTACTATATTGTTTACTCTAAAGAATTTAAGTTTTGGAAATTTATAAATTGGAATTTAATAGTGTTGTTATTTTTAGTTAATTGCGTTGCTAATTATATATCTACATATAGCAGCGTTCTTGAAGTGTACGCAAAAAATCAAAACAATATATTGTTAACTTGTGTTTTCGGATTTCTGTTTTCTTTTCTGTTGGGATCTTCTGGTAAATTCATAGGTATGGCGGTTTTATTGACTAAGATTTTTGGTATGAAATATTTTATCTTATTTTTTGCGATTGAGTATTCTGGTTATTTAATTTCACCATCTCATAAATGCACTTGTATAGGAAAAATGTATTTTAACACACCAATTCTAGATTATGCAAAAGCTTTATTGATGTGGATAGTTTTAATGATTTTAACTGGTCTTGGTGTAATGATATTATATGGCAACTGATATTTTTATTACACCAGCGTCGGGGACCGTTGATTTCAATAATGGTATAGCTGGTTCCGTGCTTGGAACTATTGCTACAATGAAGGTTTATGATAGTTTAACAACTGGTAACTTATCAATTCAAAATGCTACTTCTGGTGTTAGATTTTTAAACAGAGCGAATACTGGAAATGTTTTTGAAGCTTATGGAACTTATGGAAATCTATTTACTATTTCTGATGATTTAACAGATTCTATTTTTAGCATAAATAATTCGGCAGGTTTGCCAGTATTTGACGTTTATTCTAATAATTCTGTCTACGCAGGGCAATATGCAAGTGGCGATTTTGCAATTAGTGGCAATAAAGTTGGAATAGGTACTCGTAGTCCAGCATCTAAATTACAAGTAAATGGATCATTGATTGCTGGTGGTGTTGATAATGGTTCTGTGATTTTTTATAGAAGCACAAATCCAGTAACAATTGGGAATACTGATGCGGTTTTATATGTCTCAGACAGATCAAACTCTGATTGGGGAATAATAGTTGATAAAACTGGATTTAATTATGGTTTAAAAATTATTGTTAGCGCTTCGTCACCTGAGTCTTTTGTTATAAATAATGGAAGTACTAATCCTATTTCATTTAATGGAAATGGAAATGGTATATTTAGTGGCACTGTTACAGCGGCATCATTTGCGGGAGCATTAACTGGAAATGTTACGGGAAATGCAAGCGGAAGTTCTGGGACTTGTACTGGTAACGCTGCTAGTGCTACCACCGCTGCCGCTTGTACTGGTAACTCAGCAACAGCTACAAATGCAGTTAATTTAAGTACAGTAAGAACAAATTGGTCAACCAATGGAACTATAAGTGCAGTCGTTGGTCAACTTGCGTGGAAAAATTATGGTAATAATCACACAATTTTTGATGCATCTGCTTCTACTTCTCCTAATGGTGGCGCTGTTAATAATACAAATCCTGATGTAGGTTGGACTGGAACTTATCCAACACTGATGGGTTGGAATGGGGCTAATACATATGGCGTTCGTGTAGATTCTTGCAGATTAGCTGATACTGCTGGTAATATTACCGCTTATACAATCAATCAAAGTGTTGGAACAGGAAGTACTCCTAGTTTTCTTACAGTAAGAGGAAGAAATGTATTTGGTGAAAGAGTTGCAGCGACTTCAGCAGCTTCTACAGCAATTGATACTCAATACAATGTTACACAATTAACTCTTGCCGCTACAACGACATTATCTTTTACCAATGTTCAATCAACTGATATTGCTCATATGTGGACAATAGTAACACTTGGTAACGGTGGTGTTTATTCAATAACTTGGCCAGCCGCAATAAAATGGCCTGGAGCTACCGCTCCAACTGTCACGACCACAAGTGGCAAACGCGATATTTATCAATTCATTACTTACGATGGCGGTACTAATATTTATGCAATTATCGTAGGTCAAAATCTATAATAACATATGATTAAATTTCTTGGTCCCAATAAAACACAAGTCGCTCCGATTGCTGCTGGTACTCAAGTTACTGGTTTTTCATCTGCATATTTTTTATTTGGAGATGTAACAGGAAGTTTGAGCAATGTTGGTTATAATAGAACAATATCTTTTAGTACAGATAGTGAGTCCACAAGAACGGCGAATACTGGTCCAAGAATATCTCAAGGAGCAGGAGGTTTTAGTTCTACAAATATTTATCACATAAATGGTTATAATTCTGGAATTGTTACAGTTAAAAACAAAATACTTGCTGCAAGTGATACTCAAAGTGCGCCAACTATTTCTTTTACTGTAGAAAGAAGAGGCTCGACAATTAATTTACCAACCATAGTAGCGTCTCGTTTTTATTTTATGGGTGGCTATAGCGACTCTCTTGGTCAATATAGAAGTGATACCACTTATATAACAACAGCAAGCGATACAGCAACAAATACGACTGCTATACCCGCTGCTAGACACGTTTCTATGGGATTATATGAAAGTAATAATGCTTATGTAATAGGTGGATATAATAGTAGCGGCGCTCATACTAATACTATATATAAATACGTTATGACAAGTGATACAGCGTCTACTTTATCCGCTACTGACAGTGTATCAAATTCTCAGGGATATGCTTTTTCTAATTCATTATGGGGTTATAGAGCTAATGGAGCAAATGTTACAAGCGCTAGTAATATTAAATTAACTTTTTCAACAGAAACAGTATCTACTGGATCTAATAGCCCAGAAGGTAGTTTGCAGTTGTTTCAAGGCGTATGTAGCGCGACGGCAACTGTTGGCTATGTTTGGACTGGTTATAGAAATTATACATTAAATCGCGCATATCATAAATTAACTTTTTCAACAGAAACTTGGAGTAATAATAGTTACACTACGGGTGATACAAATTCAGGTTGGATAAAT
>Ga0114971_10001997_pt1 | contig 14014 bp, 15 predicted proteins | sample M_140625_MF_Meta_FD_87320 | JGI IMG/M metagenome (GOLD analysis project Ga0114971, IMG submission 87320) | Freshwater microbial communities from Lake Montjoie, Canada to study carbon cycling - M_140625_MF_MetaG | ecosystem: Environmental > Aquatic > Freshwater > Lake | place: Lake Montjoie... | reverse complement strand
GGTTGCGGTGGTTGCGGTGGTTGCGGTGGTGGTTGCGGAATTTTCCGAATTGTCCTGGTCTATTTGCCGAACAACCGACGTCGCCGACGGGTACAACGGGTGAACCGGACTCTTTATATACTTCAAAACGTGGTAGTATCCCGTGGGCGTTTTCCAACATTTTAGAGTCATTCCGAGCGCAGACACCAATTGTTTAATAGCGTCATCGTCCCGGGCATCCTTGTTTTTACGCAATAAGCCAAACAATGTCTGGATGTTGCTACTATAACACAACTTATAGTTTACGGATGACAATGACGATGATGACGATGATGATGATGACGCCGAAGTTCTAATTGTCATTGGATGTGTGTCAAATTAAAAATTATAATATTACTATTTGTTGGTTTGTTGTATGATACACAAGAATAATCTTTAATATATTATATAATGTTATATACGTATATACATAAAACTATAAAACTATAAAACTATAAAACTAAACCGGCTGGTGTATTATTTATAAGTTTCATGACGCAACAATCGCAGCGACAGTCGCGCGACCCGCCCCAATATGTACCAAAAATATTACACCCATTCAAATCAACATTGCCGATGTTGTTAATAAATCGCCCGCCAATTAATCAGATGCCGCCACCAGCAGCAGCAGCAGCAGCAGCAGCAGCAATACACGAGGCCAAATATCGCGAAACTATCGCACACCTTCTCAGCGAGAGCTTGGTATATCAAAAAATGCTAAAAGTTATGGGCGATTTGAAGGTTGGATGCAAGGTCGGAATACGGTACGCTGACCGCACGCTGTACATTGACAAACCATCCATATTTCAGGGGACGATTCGATGGTTATACGGGCAGACGCGCGATAAAATAAAGGAATATATTGAAACTGAAATCATGGGGTCGGGCGGATTTATTATTCTAATGTATACGATTATTACCGAATGCACCGACATAATAGCGCTGCGCAACACGTCATCGGCGGCAATTATCTCCAGAAATTTGATAAAATTATATCACAACGTTTGTGAAATGAACATATCCCAGCTCATGCAGTTGTCCTACGGATTGTCAATGATTCACCAAACGTACGACGGGCCCAATGTTTGCGCGTTTTCTCTCAACGAATATATTGCGTCAGTTCAGCGAAAAATAAAGGAGGTGCGGCTAGAGTTGGAACGATTATCGCACCAATTGTTATGATGCTGTTGCGCGTATTTTCTCTAACTAACTAAAAAACAATATTCTCGTCGATCCATTTTTTAATAGATACGTTAATTGGGTGCAGTATTTGGTTCAAACCGGTGACGTAATGCAAATAGTTGTCGCCGTTTCCGGTATCGTCCTCCCGCTTGTTCAGTTGCAGTAGCACATTATATATAATGATAAATATTTGGGGATTGTACTTGTCCACTATGCGACTAAATACGGAATCGATATTTGAGGTTGCGCTGTCAGCCGAAGCCGAAACTGTCGGCGGCGGCGCGTCAGCAAGTTCCGAATCACCTCCTGCTGCTGCTGCCGCCGCCGCCGCCGCGCCGGCTTTATTTCTATTTTTATTGGGAGTGGATGCGGACAGCGCATCTTCGTCGTAGTACGGAACTATTTGCGCACCCGGTGGCTGATGCGGATGATTCCCAATCATTGTCTTGTACATACTGAGCGTGTGCAAAATGTGTGGCTTGTTCGTGTCGCTGTATGTTCGTATCAGTTTATCAATGCCCGCCCGGGCGTTCACAACAAGCAGCGCGTACAGCGCGACGTGTTCGGTCTCCATGAAAGTGTAGAACCGTTTAAATCGAGAGAAAACGTTGAACAAATAGCACAAATCGTCTTGGGTATCGTTGTTATACCAGCGCGACATGGGTTGCGAGTAGTTTGGTGGCTGAATCACCAGCATGTTGTGCTTGATTGCGAGCTTGGTCCCTACCGGATAAAATGACATGCAGCCAATTTGAATGATGGCTTGCAGCGGCTCTAAAATCGTCTCGAATCGCTCCTTTCCGCGCTTGCTTTGTGATGCAAATGAATACAGCATTTTAAAAGTCGACGTCATGAATGGCGCGGTGTGGTTGCGTTATTGGTTGTAATAGATAAATAATAAATATGGAACGTTGTTTTTATGTATGTATATATTATGATAAAAATAATATAATCAATACACTCCATGACTATACATACTATGATCGGGATAGTCGCGCGCGTTTATTGTCCATTCTAAATTTATATTCGTAATATATCCGCATACCCGCACATATCATATTTTCCTATTTAATCTACGTATACGCAATCGACCGTAATAAATAAATAGACGACAAAAATCGAATAAAATTAAAATTAAAATAAAATGATTGCAATGGTTGTTCAAATGACGGTACTATCCCTTTGTTTAATTGCGGTTGTGCATTATTTATACATATTTTTCAAAACGACGCTAACTGTTCCGAAAGTAAAGGATTTAGTAAATCGCCCTCAAAAACAATACGACGCGATTTTTAAATCCATGGGCGAACTGAATACCGGTGGCGGCGGCGGCGGCGGCGCGGGCACGGGAACCGCATCGTCGTTATCATCCACTACCTCGATTTCGTCGCTTCCAATTTTAGGCGGTGGTGGTGGTGGCGGCGGTGGTGGCATATCATCGGAATCTTCAGCAAGTGCAATGAAACAAGAACTTAAACAATTTTTAAAGGGATTGAACTCGTCATCGACTCCAACTCGTTGAAAAACAAATAATAAATAAAATATATTTAAAACTAAAATTGATAGACCAATAGAACATTTAGATCCATTAGTTATTACTACATACTACTAATCCAAATGCAAATCGGCTTTCCATCGCTTCCATTCATCCCGGTTGAGCGCGCGGATTTGCGCCAATTGGAAATGCGGTTGACCGCTATTCCGGGAATGAAAATTTCTTATGAATTAAATGGCTATAAGAAAGTTTCAGGTGATCATTTCTATATTATTCCCAAGGGGAAAAAATGCATCGTGTGGTTTACGAACTACAAGACGAAGCCCACTGCACTATTTTTCGAACTTGATCCGCGCGACCACGCAAAAATTAAATTTATAACCATTCGCGAACCGCATCCTCAATGCTGCTGCGATGCAGAGCTGCATGCGGGCGATTACGGTACGGTGTGCTACGGCACGCTGTTTGCGCACAATGCGCATCAGTTCTTTACGATTGAAAACATCCACGTCTATAAGAATCGGCCGGTGGATGCGCTATCCGTTGACGAAAAATACGCGCTAACTGTCGGCATGTTCGAGCGCGACGGACTCGGTGGTCGAAACGTTATTGCTGCCACAACGTCTGCTACGGCTACCGCAACCACAATGCGCGCGCGCGTTTGGTTCGGACTGCCTGTAAAATGCGCGTTATACGCCGACGCACTGCGCGTTTCAACCGGCTACGCCGTGTATGCGATTCAGGCTCGGTTTAAAAACCAGACGGATAATAGGTATCATCAGAATTGCCAGAACCAAAATAACCAAAATATGAACACAGTCGTGGTGTCTGATGCATTTCCACAACCGTTCATAAGCGCGCGTCATTCACAACAACAACAGCCACAACAACAACAGCCACAACAACAACAGCCACAACAACAGACACAGTGCGGTCAACACGGTGGCGGTCAGCGGACATTTATGGTGCGCGCCGACCGGCAGGCCGACTTATACTCGCTGGTTTGTCCCGCGTCGGGGTGTGCGGAGCCGGAACACGCGCACATCGGAGACTACAAGACCAGCGTGTTTATGAATTCGGTGTTTAGACGGGTGCGAGAAAATGCGCGGCTGGACGCGATTGAAGAAAGCGACGACGAATTGGAGTTTCAAAATTCGGAGCCAGATAAACACGTCAATTTGGAAAAGGCGGTGCTCATGCTGTGTTCATTTAATTATCGGTTCAAGCGATGGACTCCTCTCAAATGCGTTGGTGGTAGGTAGGTAAATAAATATAATATTTGTTTATTTGATTATCGTTTTAATTTTAATTGCAATACTATTTTATTTTATAATATTTATAATATTTATAATATAAATAAAGAATCATATGCTGTACCCGATTAAAATAACGCAGATCAATAGCAAACGCGCCGCCGGTAAATTGGAACAACTGCGTAAGAAGTCGAATCATCACGCGATTATTCTGTATTACCGCGACGGCTGCCCGCCGTGCGATAAGATGAAGCCGGCATGGAATGCCGCATGCGATAAGTTTGGCAAACGGTACAAATGCAAAACGAGCGAAATCATGATCGCAAATGTGGAACCGTCGGGGTTAAAATTCCTTGAAAAAATGGATTCTAAATTTCACACAATTATTGGCACGCCGTCATTAAAGCATTCGAGCAGTGCAGGTGTGAGCGAATTTAATGAGAATCGAGACGAAGAAAACTTCACGAGTTGGTTGCAAAAATCGCTTCACGATGTAATCGTTGACCGCGCTGATAACAATAACCAGCACGAACGTGATAAACTGCAACCGCAGATAGAAATGGGCGGTGGCGGTGATGGATGCTGGTTAAAAGAGATGTTTAAAACGCGCAAATACCGTAGTCGCGGGAGAAGCAGTAGAAGTAGTAGAAGCAACCGTCGCAGCAATAGCCGTCGCAATAGATTCAAACCTTATAAAAATAAAAAATAAAATTAATAGAATTTATATTTGAAACGTTTTTATCAGGGTGATGATGATGATGATGGTGAAGCAATTGCCATAGCTGTCGCAATCGAAGCCAGTGCTGCAGCTTTTAGTAATAATTCGGCAGTTTCATCTTCTGTTGACTTTTCATTTTCTGCCGCGATTGCCATAGCTGTCGCTATCGAAGTCAGTGCGGCAGCTTTTAGTAATAGCGTGTCTTCAGGTTCGTCTATTTCTGCTACCGGAAAAGTTCCTAGTAATTTTGCTTTTTCTTCTCTTAATTTTTCTGCTGCTGCTTTTGCTGCTGCTGCTTTTGCTGCTTCTGCCGCTACTCTTTCTGCTGCTTCTGCTGCTACTCTTTCTGCTGCTGCTTTTGCTGCTTTTGCTGCTGCTTCTTCTGCTTTTTCTGCATCAATCGCGGCAAGCTCTCCTATAAACGCTTCAAAATCATTCTTTCCATTTTTACGAATACTAACATGTAAACTTTTATCATCATGAATATCGTCTGCAACAACCATTTCGTACACGGTTCTATTGGTCGATGGCTTGTCGTTAATGCATGGTGTCGTCGACTCCACCGCACCACCTATCATCGGTTTCATTCGGTTCATTCGGTTCATTCGGTTCATTCTGTTCATTCTGTTAAAACGCCCATTTTTTTTATTTTTCCACCCGTTGTGAATTCGCCTGTAATCGATTGCCGTAAATGGTTTGGACGGATCGTTAAATGAACTGAAGCTGCCGGCAACCGCGTCATACATTTTGCGCATCTTAAGCGTAATGTCGTGCAACGACGGCGCGATTCGACGATCGTCAAATACACTACTCCCTGACCCGCTGTTGTTGTGCTTATTATGCTTCTTATGTTTATGTTTATGCGTATATGCATATAAATTTGGTTTATCACGCATTATTATTATTTACTATTATTTACTATTATTTTTATTATTTTTATTTATTTATTTTTATGTATTAAATTTATTTTTTTAATATAAGTAATATTAATTAATAATAACACTAGTCTCTATCAATAATATAATAATATAATCAGCATTATAAAAAAACAAAATGGCCGACGCACCAATTAACATACCTGCCGACAGCAGCAAAGCCACAAACTGTCAGGGCACGTGCTCGCTGAATTTTACTTACACGGACAGCGTGTGCAACGCAAATACCGCACTGAACCACGCCATAAGCATCCCGGCGTACGAACCCAATTCCCAAATGAGCGTCAGATACAGGGGCATATCGTACACTCCGTCTAAAATCGAGATATACAGCGGGTCGCTGCACACGTACAGTGGGTCCAAGGCCGAAGCAGAAATGATGGTCTGGCATAACGGAACCGGTGGCGACGGCGCAGGCAAGACGCTGATCATCTCGGTACCCATCACAAGTTCCGGCGCCAACGATGCGGGTGCGGGAGCCATTGTGGACCGAATCATGACGCAAACTACGGCCGACTCGACTGCGTCTTTGCCGGTTTCCGTCATTTTCTCGGACGGTCCAACCCCCATAAAAACATTCAACTTAAAAATGCTCATTCCGTCCCAAAAACCGTTTTTCACGTACTTGGGCAAACCGCCGTATGCTACCAGCGGGTCGGTTGTAAATTATGTGGTATTTCCGCGCAATTCAAATGCCGTCATTACCGTATCGTCTGCCGCAATGGCCAAGTTTAAGAGTAATACGACGCCGTACGCGCCACCCGTCAGCAGCATGCCCGTCAATTCGGTATCGTACAACGCGGTCGGTGCGAACGCCGTCTCGGCCGGCCCGAGCGATAACCTGTACATCGACTGCAGTCCAGCCGGCGACGACGGCGTGGTTCTATACAAGCAGGGGCTTATGGCGGACGGAACAACTACCGGCGATTTCAAGATGGCGGAACAGGCGACCGGGTCGCTCTCTGAAATCAACATCCTCGAAAGCGATGTTTTCATTACAATCGTCCAATTCGTAGTTGCGGCGCTTTTGGCGTTCATCATTGTATATGTTGCGTATTCACTGTATAAATTCTTCGCATCATTGTCGGGCAAGGCTGAGTATCCAGTAGTAGTTAAATAATAAAAAATTTATATCGACTAAAACTTTTATTATTGTTATTTGGACGCGCGAACATGTTTAAGTGGGCGACGCGGTTCCAGCGGGGCAGCAATTCTGGTGCACTATACCCGCGGTGCGACCAATGCCACCGTTGGTCTTTCGGACGTTGTAAAGACCGCGCTGCTTGAGCCAGGCGAGACCCAGCACCGCATCTGCAGGGATTTTGCACGAGTCGGTGGGGCCACCGCACTTGTACAGCATGCGAACCGCGGAAGGGATGCCTACGCTTGGAGACAGGCCGGGCAGGCCGTTTAAATGGGATGTCTGGTTAGACATTGACGCAAGACTTCGCGTTCGTTTAGATGAACTGAGAACCATTTTATTTATATTTTGTTGTGTGTGAGAGCGAATGAATATTATATGCTATACGCAGAAAATATTTATGAAATAAAATAACATAAAATAACATAAAATAACATAAAATAAAAAATTGAATTAAAATGAATAAACGCATAATAATTTGCTAAACAACCAACAATCAACAACCAATGGACCCAACCGATCATGAAGCCGACGATTACGAGAACAATGACCGCTCGACGAAAAACATCCTAAACGACGACGATATTGTGCCGACCGGGGACGGTACGATGCTGTTCAATCCATACAATCCACTGAATCGCGAAATCACATCCGAAGAAGTGATCGGAATCCTCACTCGGTACGGCGTTCCAACACACATGCTGCATCTCGATAATCTGCTCCTGTACAAGCGCGCATTCGTGCACCGGTCGTACACGCGCCGCCCGCAGCTCGAGAATACCGCGCTCAACATCACGCTCGCAGACTGTCCACCCGACTGCCTGCCACTGAAGCAGAAATCAAACGAACGCCTAGAGTTCGTGGGCGACGGCGTCCTGGAGGCGATTACGAAATTCTACCTGTACCGCCGGTTTCCTAAAGAGAACGAAGGCTTCATGACCGAGAAAAAAATCGCGATCGTGAAGAATGAGAGCATCGGGCGTTTGGCGCTCGAAATGGGGCTGCATAAATGGTTCATTATCTCGAAACACTCGGAGGAGAAAAAGACGCGCGTCAACCTGAAAAAGCTGGGATGCTTATTCGAGGCGTTTCTGGGCGCGCTGTTTCTCGACTACAATAAAGTGCAACTGAAAGACGAGCACCAGTGGTTCAAGCACCTGTTCGTGGTGGGACCGGGATTCCAAATCGCGCAAATATTCGTGGAGAACGTGTTTGAGCGTCACATCGACTGGATCAAACTCGTCAAGGATGATGACAATTTCAAAAACATCCTGCAAGTGCGGATCCAGAAGGAGTTTAAAACTACGCCGGATTACGTAGAACTCCGCCGGGATTTGGAAAACGGCTACACAATGGGACTGTTCCTGTGTGTGGGCCAGGAAATTTACGAGACACGAACGGAAGACGCGCTGGAATTTATGGGGTCTGAGATTGGGGGAACGTTTGACGGCGTGCGGTCTGCGGCAGCTGTCCGCGGAAACCGGTTGCTCGTTCATTTCACAACGTGCGTGCACCGCATTAAGAAAAAAGCCGAACAACAGGCGTGCGAACTAGCATTAAAAATGATGCCGGTGACGACACCTTCTTAAACTCGACTAACTACCGACTACAACTTGCTGGTGGTTGCGGGAGCGGCAGCAGTAGCAGCAGCAGCAGCAGCAGCAGCAGCAGCAGCCTGGCGCTGCATGATATCATTCAGCCCATAATCGCCACCCGAAGAAGTGACAATGTTATCACCTTCAAACAGTTGGGCGCGAACCTGTTCGGCGGTGCCGAACAACTCGGCATCGTTTACGTGCGCAATATTCACGAGGTCGCCATCTTTTGTCAGTGTTTGCGTGAGCTTGTTTCCAGATTTCTCGGCGTTGACGCGGTTCTCTTCCATCGCTTTTTGTTTCGCATCCTTAATGCGCTGGTCAAATTCGGTCTTGGCCTTTTCCTCATTCGCCTTTTTCTCCGACATAAGTTGGTTCAGCGTCTCCTCCATGTACTCCACCCGACCGGTCTTGTACGCCTCGGGGTGGAACGGCATCCACATGCCTACGGGACCCACGTACACGTCGTGGTTCGGATCGACCTCGCGCAGCATCTTGCAGCGCAGCTCGGCCTCTTTCTGGGTTCCGTACACGCCGCGCACTTTAAGGCCGCGAATCGACGTCTGAAAGTCGTGGCGTGTATTGAATTCCGCCTCCAGCTGCTCCTCGTGGTTGTCCACAAACGTCTTGAACTCGTCCGCGATGGACGTTTTTAGGAGCTCCGCCTTCTCTTCTTTGACAAACGCCTGCAAGTCGTCCGCCAGCTTTGTGAATTCCAGCCCGTATTTGAACGCGACGAAATTCATAAACTGCGTGTATTTATCCATCGATTTACCGAACTCCCACAACTTTAGGAATTCCCTGAAATAGAAGTGTTCCTTCTGCTCGAGAATGTGTTCTGGCGAAACAAACGACAGGCATGCAAACTTCTGTCCTGCGATGGCCTTGTCTTCTTCAAGCAGGTCCACGTACTTGGGGCTGGATTTAGGAGTCACGCCTCGGGGTGGTGATTGATCTTGCATTGAAATGATGAAATGATATGTGTGGAGGATGGGATGGATTGATGGTTTTTAATATGAATATGTAAATATGAATATAATATTGCGATCAGTTTTAAGTATTTTTTTGTTTTATTTATTGATTGGTTGATCAATTAATTAAAAATAATTTTCACTTATAAAAAATGAAATAAAACAAATTCAAAGTAAAATATTTTTTTCTTTTTATTAATTATAATATTATATAAGCATAAACACAATTAGAAAAAAATGTCAGGCATGTTTGATTTAGGTGAACTTGTGAAGCGCACCATTAAATATTTGGTCGAAGGTGTCATGGTTGCAATCGCAGCATACGCCATTCCCAAGCGATCTCTGAATTTAGATGAAGTTGCGCTCATCGCACTTACCGCTGCGGCAACCTTTAGCATTTTAGACACGTACATCCCCAGCATGGCCGTTTCTGCGCGCACCGGCGCTGGCTTCGGTATCGGTGCAAACCTCGTCGGCTTCCCCACCCCCTTGAAGCTGTAAAGTGATAAAGACAGAGGCAATATTATAAAAAAAATAAAAATAATGCATATTATTTTTATTTATCAGTCTGCGCAATTTAAAACAATTTACAACATTTAGTCTACTTCCGCGTAAGCGTCGTGGTCATAATCATTCACGCCGAAGATGTACCCATAATCGGTGTATTTTTCGACCTCGTCGTACAAATCCGGTATAGACGCGGTAGATGCGGCTGCTTCTACATGCTGCGGCTGCGGCTGCGGCTGCGGCTGCGGCTGCTGCGGCTGCTGCTGCTCTTGCCGCGATTGATTCGAATTAGAAACACGCTTTGACGGGTGCGGTGAGACGGTAAATGGCATCACACCACCACTGTTTAGTGCCGATAGAAGCGTGAGAGTTTTTTCAAGTTTGGATTCGCGAGACACGGGCATGAGCGAAAATCGGTCGTACCCCACAAGTTCGCCTTTCCTGTCACCGCGCTCCGCATCAAGCTCGCGAAACCGCTCATTGGTGGGCTGCGTAAATGCGATGTCGTTGTCCGATAGGATGGACGACGCGAACAGAGTCATGTTCACTTTATTGGAACCGATCAGCAGAGAAATGTAATCTAATACACCACACTTCGTGCTGAACGAAGTTGAGACCACTGGCCACGCCTCGTTGTAGTATTCGCGCATCGGGCACCGCGTTCCGCACACCATGTAGCGCCCGTACTTGTGCATAATGTAGAACCGCCAGTCCACGTCATAATACTTCTTGCGGTGGCTATCCCCGTTCTTGGTCTTGACGTAATAATATCTCTTTACAGTTTCCTCAACGTGCAATACGGGAATTGGATTAAGGGGTGCGGTGGGCATTGAAAATGTATTTGGTTATGTTGTTGTTGTTGTTGTTGTTGTTGTATATACCACTAACTCGCGCTGCATTTAAATCATTTATAGTTCAATAATATTTCATCCTAGTAAAAATCCGAATATGGCGCGCATTGTTTGCCGCGACGTTTCCACCGAATCATCATTTCCAGTTTCATTGTCGCCCTTTTTGGGGTTGTATTCCATGACGTCGGTCGCGTAATAGTTGCTAGACGCGCTCTCGATCGTGCCGAGAATGCGGAGCAGTTGGTCCGGGTGCAGACCACGCGGTGCAGGCGTTGCAGTCGACTGCATGAATGCGGGATCAAGCACGTCAATATCCAGCGACGCGTGCACATTGGCGCCGCGCGTGAAATCGGCGATTTTTCGCATGCTACTCGTCTCATTTTTCAGGAAATCGTGCGCCGTAATGTTGCGAATTTTCCAGCGCCGGATGAATTCATCTTCGGCGGGCTCGGTGCTGCGCAGGCCCACATACATTATCTGGTTCGGAAGCAGCCGCGGAACTCCGGCATACGTGTGGTTAATCAGCATGTTCACGACCATCCCGTGGTGGGAGTTATTGCTCGGACTTGTTTCCCGGTTGTGTATGTCAGCGTGCGCGTCCAGCCACAGTAAACGGAACTTATTTCCGTATACTTTTAGCGACGCCAATACCGTGCACATGCTGGTCAGATGGTCGCCCCCGACAAATACGCTGTGATTGTGCCGCATCGCGTCGGTAGAGCGCAACATGCGCTCGCATTCGGAGAGGGCGATCGTGCTTACCGCGCCATCGGGGGCGCTGGAACGATACACCGTGCTGGGAATAAGCGCGTACTGGGCCCGTTTTGGCAAGATTCGCGCGAGTTCGGCTCGGGTCAGTTCCACGCCTCGGCTATAATTTTGTCCCAGCGAATTTCGCATCACAAGAATGGATGTTGCGGCTATTGCCGCCGATGATAATGTGGACATTTACTATTACTTGTATATAGATAGAATATTATTTCTATATTGATTTTAAAATTATTAATGAGGTGGTGGAGATATTTTTATTTTTATAAAATTAATAAATATTGTATTAATATTAATATAATAATAATAATAATAATAATAATAATAATAAATTATTATATAGTAAAATAAAATATAGTGTAATAAAAATCAAAAATGCTACCGCAAATAAATATTAGTCCACAATTAAATATTAATAAATTCATACCCGAACCGTATTTTAGCATTCTAGTCATAGTGGTGATGATCCTATTCGCGTGGGTGGTATGGGGAACAAAAGACCGACTCGTAATAGACGGGATGGTGGGTACGGCGGTGGGATCATTTGTCCTCGCACCAAAAGTTGCGGGCGGAACTGATGCGACGCTGTCCGTCAACACCACCCTGCTAATCAAACCGGACGGCGTGCTGATTTTGACCATGCCGCCCGAAATGACGGGCATTACAAAGGACGGTCTTACTATAACGCCACCCGGGTTCGGCACAATAGACAGCGTAATCGACGCGTGTGAATCCGAAGACGTGGGTGAAATCGTCCAGGCCGTTGCTAATTCCGGCGCGGCCGTGTCAAAATGCAGCGCGACTAAAATTAAAATAATAATGAACCCGTCCAGCCTGGCATCACCGTATAAATTCACGATTGCAAATACCATTGCGTTCGGTCTCGGCGGCGCCTCAATTAAAATTCCAGCCAAATCTCCGGACACACTGGCATTCAGTATCGAGTCGTCCGCGAATGCGAAAGGCGATGCGACCCCCGAGGCTGCGACGTTGCCGACGATACAGTCCGCGACCGCGTCCGTCACGTTTCCACCCGGATCAGTCGCGACAGTGTCTACCGCTGCAACCGACATTACCGGATGCAAGTTCAATATAAAGCTGTCGGACGATACACCCAATGCGAAATCGGTCACTGCGAATTACGGGTTTAATTTCACTACCGGTACAATAACTCCCCCCACCGATGCAACCATGACAATAAAGTCCGGCAGCAAAATGTATTTCGTGTTCAGCGACGACTTTGATCTTCCGACGAGCACGGCCAACGTAGATGTCGTTCTGAACAAGAACCGGATTCTCAGCTCGGAAAAGGGCGAATATTCGCTCACGTACAAGACCAAATGCGGAACGCCGTCGAGCAACTTTTACAGCGCTCTGCCGGGATTCAAGGCGGACGGCAGCGCGAAATTCGACAGCGAGGCGAAACTGTGTGCGAAATATTACACACTCACACTGAAACTCGACGTGGCTGTGTATCCGACCGAGCCACTCACGCTGAGTTTGGTGGGGCTAACGAATCCGCCGTACTATTCGCCCCCCGCCCCCACCAAAGAGCGCGACTACCTGCTGAAGCCGTTTAATACGTCGATCTGCATAATGCAGCTCGTGACCAGCCTCGGCAAATACTTGATTAATCCCACCCCAGAATACGCGAATGTCGGGCTCTATTTTCGCGGAAACTACCCGATAAAAAATACGGGCAAAAAGAGCGATGTTGCTGATAATAATGATGACACAAACGACAAAAATGTCGCGTCAAGTGGAAGATTTGACGCGCACTCTGCAAATGTTTATACCGTTAATTATTTCTACGACGGGCAGGGAGCTGGCGAGTATGGGCACATTGCGCGGCCCGAAATTTTTGGGAATACGCCGTATTCGTATAGCCGCGGCGGCAGCGCGTCGGCGGACAACCTCGCAAGACATTACGATAATTTGATCCGGCAAGAACAAAAGCGGCAAGAGGCGGCCGCGGCATCTGCAAGCAGCGGACAAATTGTTCCGCGGCGCGGAGTTGCACCGGCATCTTTGAATGGCGGCGTGCAACCTTACAACTCCGAAATACACTTTTAGAATTTTAAAATCGGATGCTGGCTTCATATGATCGAACTGTTGCAACTTCGCCTTTGGGGACAATCAGTGGGACTACCGTACTACCGACGACTGCGCCCGAACCGGTCTTACCCGCCCCATAATTCATTTGTTTCGGAAGCGGTGGTGCAAACGCGCTTTTAATATTGTCGTACGCGCCGCTTATTCCACCCACGACCCCGCCAGCAACCCCGCCGACAACGGCCCCCGCAGTGTTTGCCACTTTATTAATTACACTTGCTACGGGTTTCAGTATTCCGCCGCTCCCTCGTTTTGACGGTCCGTAAAAGTGATTCACCGTGTAATAATTGTCTTTTATAACTCCTTTACCACTATTACGATTGCTGCTGCTGCTGCTGCCGTCGCCATTGTCGTTGTCGTTGTTGTTGTTGTTGTTGTTGTTGTTGCTGTTGCTGTTGCTGTTGCTGTTGCTGTTGCTGTTGTTATATTTCGGATCATTAAGCCAAAGATTATTGTGGCAAAAAATTC
>Ga0114971_10001993_pt1 | contig 14025 bp, 9 predicted proteins | sample M_140625_MF_Meta_FD_87320 | JGI IMG/M metagenome (GOLD analysis project Ga0114971, IMG submission 87320) | Freshwater microbial communities from Lake Montjoie, Canada to study carbon cycling - M_140625_MF_MetaG | ecosystem: Environmental > Aquatic > Freshwater > Lake | place: Lake Montjoie... | reverse complement strand
ATTATTATTGTATAGATTATTCTATTTTATATTATATTTGTATATATATTTGTATATATATTAGAAGTTTTGATAACTATAAATATTAATTATAAATAATAATATTAATCTTTATCAATTTTAAAAACTAACATTTTTAATGATGAAATATAAATATTCGAAAAAAAACAATAGAAAAATCAAAAAAAATACAAATACAATAATTCGTCACCATAAAAAACGCATTGTAGGCGGTTCATCGTATGAACAAAAAGGTATTGCCGCCCAACTTCGTGCATCTACACCACATAATAGTGTGCTGCGTAGAAAATTAAATGAGATTGTACACAGCGGAGATTTTTACGAATCAAAAGACCGAAATAGTTTTTTAAATTTAGATAATGATTATGATTCTCAAGCGGAAGAAATATTAAATGAAGCGGTTGATTATATTAAAAATCAAAAAGATTTAAACATTAAAATAAAAAAAAGAGTATTAAATGGTATTTTGCCTATAACTGCCACGACTCGTACAAATTCTCATGTTAAAAGTAATAAAACCAAAACGTCAAGAACTCCTGTAAAAACAGTTCTTACTACAAAATCAATGAGAACAAGAAATAAAACAAAAAGTAGAAGATAACATAAAATAAATAAATAAAAATAAATAAAATTATTTATTTATAAAGTTATTGAATAAATAAATAACTAATTTAAATATCTAAACTGATTGATGTTCTTTCCGATTTTTGTTTACGTTTGCTCTTGCTCGGAAAATTATCGTTTTTCATTTCATTCAAATCAGATGCGCTAATTGTGCTTCCGCCCGCATTTGAATTTTTATCTTTTTCTTTCATACCCGATCCAGATGCCACCGTCGCCGAATTATCAACCGTGACCGTTTTTGTCTTTAGTCCTGACAACAAAGACGAAATATCAGATGGACCTTTCATTTCTGGCCGCAAACTTTGCTGTATTGTTTGCGACATATTTCCACGACCCATTAAAATATCCGGTCTTGTATTTGTCAAATCTCCAGGACGTCTTGGTGGTTGATGTGCATTTTCCCCTTTAGTTTGAATCGGTGGAGGTGGAGCGCGCTGCGGAATCGTCGGCATCGGCATATTCATTTGTTGTGCCGGGTTATATTGAGGTTGGTGGGAAAACTGTGTATTAGCGTTAGCGTTGGAACGCGACGACGACATTCCTGCAATATCACTCATAAAATTGCCGAATCCGCTGCTACCGCCACCAGCTCCACCTCCACCATTTGAGCCACGATTCGAGTTTGACATGGATGATACTGCCGCCTGAGTGAACTGCTGCATTAGCTCGGGATTTTGGCGCATAATATCATCCATTCCTGGCATGGCAGATTTAAACATGGTATTCGTCATATGCAGCATGATTGCGCTTCCACCCAACTGAAAGAGTAGTTTGAGTTCTGGTGCCATTTTTGCCTTTGATTTATATTTTTCGTGTAACTCTCCAAAAATTTCATCATAATCATCAATATTCTCATTAATCTGTTCTGACCAGCCGTCCAATTTCAAATCAAATGGATCAAATTTATTATTCAAAAATTCCAATCCGGTAATACACGCCATTAACATTTTCCCCTGAAATTTTACACTATTTTTACGCTCTCGTTCTTCCACGTGCGTTTCATATTCGCCCTTCATCTCCGAAAGCGACGACTCCATGTCATATTTTTTTGTTAATCGAATCCCTTTTTTCTCTAATTCCTCAAGCTTTTTTATATACTTGAATTTCTCTCGAAGTAACTCTTCTTTCGTTAGCTGTGGCTGCGAATCAATCGGCACATCCGGATGGATTGGAACATTGCTGAATTTTCCAAACCCATCCCACGTCGGCTTATCATCGTCAAACAACGCCGTTGATGCACCCACTCCACCAGAGCTGCTGTTACCCAATCCGGAAAAATCATCTCGTTCGTTATGATTACCACCGCCAATGCTACTTGATAGTGAGTCGTGTTTATGAACATTAAATGATGATGAAGATGACGATGACCCTTTATTGCCTCCAAAAAGATCAGAGCGCATTTCTTTAATATTTCTCGAAGATGATGACGAATCCATGTCTCGTAAATCGTCCTCTAAACTTGTTATATCATCTAAATGTATGTTGGTAGAAGCGCCTTTATCTCCCCCCGATTTAAATCTATCATTCATGAGTAACTCTAAACCTCCTCCAAAATTTGATGATTTAACTCCGCCAAATTTATTACCGCCATCCCCAATATCCAAAGATCCTAAATCGATAACTTCCGGTTCCATTATTATTAATATTTAATTTATAACTTTTATTTTTAAGTCATACGCATATTAATTATATTAATTCATTTGATTAAGTATTTTCATTAAATATTTAATCAAATATTTAGTAACTATTTAATTATTTAGTAACTATTTAATTATTTGTAATTATTTAGTAATTATTTAGTAATTATTTATTATTTAAATTTGATAATAAAAAAGCATCCAAATCAAAATGGGACTTGTATTTTTCATTATAATGCAAATGCACGTAATAATATCCTTGAAGAAAGCAATCTGCTAAATCATCGCATTTTTTATGTTTATCGTATTCTTCTACCCATAAACTTAATCGTGGATAAAAGAGTAAAAGATACCTACATATTTTTTTACCAGCATCTTTTCTCATTTTATATAATTGTTTTTCTGTTTCTAAAACATTTTCCAACTCATTATTATTATGGGTTTGATTTTGACTACTTTGAATTATTATACCTTTAAAGAGTTTCAACTTGTTTGTCGCAGATATAAATTCTATTTTTGTTACATTTCTCATAATAAAATACTGTGAAATCATTCCTTGTAAAACATTCATTCTTCCCGCCAAATTGCCAATCTGATTTTCGATAATGACTGCGTCGATTTTATGAATGTATTCTTCAAATATTGAATCAAAATGAGTTTTTAAATTTTTACCAAGATCCACAATATCAATTTTATTACAAGAGACCTTTTTTTTTGAAAGCGGAACAATGTACGGCGTGTGCCCGTTCTTCGAATTGGATTTCAAAAGTTTCGGATGCATTGGCAGTTGCGTTTCCTCGGCGTGTTTTTTACAATATTTTTTTACATTATCGGGTAACATTGTATTAGAATGCGTGCAAAAACTGGCACCCTTCTTGCAGTTACAACATTTTTTTAATGACGCGAGCTCGAGCGCCGTTGTCGCAGTCGCACAAGACAAGTCAATAACATCCCATTCTAATATTTCTAAAAAATGTTTACTGTTAGAATTATTTTCTTCTTGATTATCTAAATTCATGTAAATTAGACAAAATGCAAGATTTTTTATTCCAACATCAAAACTTAAAATGATCATTTATAAATATTATAATAACGGTTACCAAAATATATTTATTACTTTATTACTAATATTACTAATACGTATTTAATGTATGTATTTATATAGTTACTCTAAAAATAAAAATATTTATTTTACGGTTTACTTTTGACTTTTAATTTATTTATTTTTGTGTATTTTAATATTTACTAATATTAACTATACTATAAATTATAAATTAACCATAAACTATTCATTCATTCATATTTACATACTATCTAATTGAATACATACGCACATATATATAGATATTTTGAATATTTTGTTTGATTTGAATGACGACTACAACAATGACAAATCCATTTCCAACAAACATCATAGATAAAATATCAGATATTTATGATAATCAAACATATTTAGAACGATATGGAGAATATGTTTTTATCGCAATAGTTATATGCATTTCATTTATACTTGTGATTACATATATTCATATTAAAATTAATATTGAAAAAATACGAGCAGATTGGAACAACCAGAAATGCAAACCAAATATTATGCCATTCGCCGGAATGATTAATGCTCCAGACAACATGTCAAAAATGGAATACGCTGAACAAAATTTTGCAGAATGTACTCAAAATATCTTAACAGACATTTCAGATATTGCATTAATACCCATTCATTATACAATGAGCATTATAGTCGCAATTGTTGGTGAAATTTCAAGCATTATTAATGATATGCGCGAATTAGTAAATAAAATACGAAATTCGGTTGCCGATATCACATCAGACATTATGTCTCGAATACTAAACATTATGACACCTCTCACAGAAACAATTATAACCGTTAAATCATTGGTTGGAAAATCAAACGGTGTAATGACATCCATTATGTATACTCTTTTCGGCGTATATTTAGCAATTAAAAGTTTAATTGGATCTATTCTCGAAATTGTTATTATTATTTTAATTGCTATGGCGGCAGCAATTATTTTATTATTCTTTATACCGATCATAGGTGATATTTTAGCAGCTGCAGGAATTATATTTTTTCTCGCAATCTCTATTCCAATGGGGTATTTAATCGGGTTTTCAAATAATATACTCAACGTACACGCATCAAAAGGACTTCCCAGTGTTCCAAGTTAAAATTCGTTTTGATACCCTTTCATCAATTCGATTCATTACAAGTTTTTTATTTTTATTTTTATTTTTTATTTTAGGAGAAAATTAAATTAAATAAAGGATGAATGAATGAAAATCAAATATTTAATTATTTTTATCTTTTATATATGTATAAATAAATATACATATATAACATTTTATAAAAAATGGAAATAAAAGTATTTGGGTATGAAGTGCGAATTGAAATCGTGATTGCTTGTATAATTATTGGTATGATTATGGGGTTGTTCATGTTTTGCGACTGTTTTCAATATAGTATTTTAGAAGGAATGGAAGGATCAAAAGCAAAAGCAGGACCAGCAGGAGTAAGTATAAAAGCCGGATTTGCGCAGCCGAATGAGACGATTAAAGAACACTTTACCAATTTAAGCAATAATGATTTGCATATGAATGACTCATACACGATGGGTTGGGTTAAAACGGCAAAACAGTATGCATCCGGAATGGGTTACAAGAACAAGTTAAACAGTTACAAAGACAATGTCGGAACACCGGTTCCTTTACCTGAAGGCGAACTCTTCTTTTTTGCCGATAATAAATTTAAACCGGAATGTTGTCCGTCTACATATTCTGATAGCACGGGGTGTGCTTGCTTGAGCCAGGACCAAGTTACTTATATTAACCAACGAGGCGGCAATCGAACGCTCGGTCCCACCGAATTTTAGATAAATTTAAAATTATTTTAACTTACTTTATTATAAAATATTATAATATAATTATAATAATTATATTATAATAAAGATGAAAAAATTGAGATGTGTTAGTACGAGAGCGATAGGAAGAACAGCAACAGGAGGTGATAATGAGAAGTTGGAGATTAAAAATGAAATAGGAAGCCCTATCAGTCATCTTATATTTAAGACAAACTCTTTACTTCTCTACGAATTCCAACAACTTGCTAACAAAAACGATTTTTGTCAAGTACAAACTCCAAAACTCACTCTTGGTGTAAGTGAAGATGGTGATAGTGTGTTTGAGATGAGTTATTTTGATAAAAAAGCATTTTTGGCTCAATCTTCCCAGATATATAAACAGATGTTAGTCAATGCTGGTTTTGATAAAGTATTTGAGATTGGTCCATCATTTCGTGCTGAGAGCATTGATACAACTCGTAACTTTGATTCTAATCGACATTTGTGCGAATTTACTAGTGTAGATTTTGAAATGGATTTATCAAGATATAATCATCCTTTTCAATCCTTGATTTCGTTTACTTGGAATATGATAAAAACCGTGCTAACGAATTTGAAAAAAAAATATAGAAATATTAGTTCAAACTCTAAAAAATTGCTAGTAAATTTTAAAAAAACTACCATTTCAAAAAAACCCACATGTATTACCTTTTCAAAAGCCGTTTCCCTATTACGCAAGGATGGCAAAATTCAAAATCAATTAGAGGCGCTATCTAACGAAAATGAGTATCGTCTAGGCGAGTTGGTTAAAAAAAAATACGATACAGACCTATTTATCATTACTAAATATCCAGCAAGCATTAAACCATTTTATATAATGCCTTGTCCAGGCGATGTTTCTTGCAGTAACAGTTTTGATGTAATTTATAAAGGCCAGGAAATTTGTACCGGAGGACAACGCCAGAATAATTATCAAGAATTAATTAATGCTCTAACAACACGCGAAATAAATACTAGTGGCTTCGAAGATTATTTAAATAGTTTTAAGGATGTGTCGCGCGCACACGGTGGTTTTGGTATCGGAGTAAATCGTATAGTATCATTGTTTTTAGGATTAAATGATGTTAAACATGCTGTACTATTTGCAGATAATCTTAATCGTATTACATCCTAATATTAGAATAATCCTTCAATTATAATATTATAATGTATTGTTATTTCATACTTATTTTGAATGATGTCATCGTCATCTTATGATATCTTATGATTAGGATGGACGTTTTGATTTCAAGTACTTAAGAGAGATTTCAAATATAGTTCAAATATTGATTTAAAATTAAAATAAAGTAAATATAATTTTAATTTAATTTATTATATATATATAAATTAAATTTAAAAAAAGAAAATGGCAAATAATTCTACAACAAAACCTGTCGGGTGCAGATCATGCGGAGCTTCTCCAAGTTATCAAGAATATACTGGACCGACGTTTAGCAATCAAAACAATATATACAATATGAAAAGAATTGAAAACATGGTGCGAGTGCCGTCTTCAGAGTACACTATGAATAAATCCGCACTGAATGTGTACACTCCCCCCAAAAGTCAATTTGCACATGTAAACTGGAACCAAATGAGTGATAGAGCTGTTCCTGGCATAACAAGATCAGTTGTTCCATCACATGGGAACTCGACTCGAACCTCTTTGACGCGGATGCGCCCTGGAAGCACATCTGCTCCCGGGAAAGGCGTCGATATGAAACACGGCTCTTATGATCGCTACTTGGCTCGTTTGAAAGGCAAATCTGTTTTACGAACCAGTCCGGATCCGAATAGTGCACAAGTTAGCAACAATGCGAAATTTATTAAATGGGGAATCGCTTATAGCGAGAGCTGTATAAATAATTGTTGAATGAATATAATTTTTTACTATTTTAATTTTATTTGACTATTATATAAAATAAAATAAAACGAATGAAAATAAAAACAGTTACACCTGGAGTTTTAACAGTAGCAGTATATGTAGGGTTTCCACCATTTACATTTAGAGACAATAATGGTTTTATTGTTGGAACAGATATTCAATATTTGGAAAAATTTGTAAAACAACATAATTTAGTAATAAAATTTATTGTAGTAGAAGAATTCGATAATATATGGGAATTACCGGGAAAAAATAATATATGCGACATGGCTGCTTCAGGAATTAGTTTAGAAAAAATACGAGAAGGTGAAAGTCCAGGAACGACATGGTCTATACCATATTATTATGTTCAAAGAAGTTACATTACTTTAAGAGAAAATAGTATTACAAAAGCTGAAGATTTTAGTGGAAAAACAGTAGTTGTTACAAAAGATTCAACTGCCGATCAAGATTTATTAGAACAAATTCAAAAATATAATGTTCAAAATGTAAATATACAATATTCTGATGATGAAATCAAGTCAGGTCAATTGGTATCCGAAGGAAAAGTATTCGCTAGTGGAGCCGGACTATTAACTAATCAATATGCAGCTTCAAAATATAGCAACACGCACATTCAATGGATTCATGACATACTTTTACCTTCAGGGAAACCTGGAAGTGAACCTTTTTCTTTTCCTACAAGAACAAAAAGCAAGGGATTGGTGGAAGAATTAAATAAATTTATAAAAGAGAATGCGTATGATACCAATGTTATTATTTCTGTACCTCCTCCTGCCCCTGTACCCATTTCTCCCGAATTTGACCAAGTTGTTAAAGGAAACGTCGATATTAAGCAACTGAGTAAAAAGAAATATAAAATTACATTTAGTAAAATTGGTAAATTTCTTTTATATCAGGTGTGGTCAGATTCTTCTAAAAAATTAAATGAAAATCGTTCAGTATATTATCGAAAAGCAAAAAAATGGGTACAAGATTTCAATAAGTTAAACGCATCATTAAAAGCATCCAATAAACTCTTGTTTACACCTACTACTGTGATGGAAATTGGTAACAATAAATATGTATTTGTAATTCATAAAGCGAAATTAAACGGAAAAGGTCACGTTATTTTCAAAGTATCCACTGAAGAAATTAAATTATCAAGTGGTACTTCAAAAAAAATGTTGAAACTTCCACGCGGGCACCATGATGGGGTGCGGTTTGATATTGATAGTGATGCAAGTGTATGCAATACTTTAAGCGCCCTAACCGGAGAAGATTTTAATTGGAAGAGTTATACTTATCCTGGTAATAATAGTGATAGTGATTTTTGCGATGTAGAATGTATTTATTCAAATAATCAAACTCAAACACCATATTTTTTTGATAATTCTTCACCGGCACAAAGTTATATAACACAAAATACAAAATCACCATTTTCTCCGGGTTATTTTTGTAGCTGTTCAGGAGTTGGTATTTACTTCACATTACCACCCGCCAACTAATCCGATTTAATATATAAAAATAATAGTTGTCTATTAATTATGGATTTGCCAATTAAATTTTTTACTACTATTTCATTGTATTATCGTTTTTATCTTATCTGTCTGAATTCACGTAGTTACGTGTACATGAACATGGGAGGACTGTTCGTCTCTGCCTTTTTAATCATAATGTCGACAACGCTATTCGTGACCGTGAATGGAAATGTCACATCGATGGAACTGGAATCCTTGTCAAACAACTTGCTTCCCGGTTTCATCAAGCGGTACAAATTCAGTTTTGTAAAGATAATCTCCAAACAGCGTTTCAAATTGCGCACACCATCCTCCTTATCCGTGTGATGCTCAACAATGTATTCAATGATTTCATCCGGAATAATAATTTGGTCCGGCTTGAATGCCACTTCTGATCGAATTTTCGGAATCAAATACTTTTGTGCAATGTGCGTCTTGTCCTTCTTGGCATACCCGTTGGTGTGAATGCGGTACATTCTGTCAAGGAGAATTGGGTTAACTTTTGATTCATCATTGTAACTGAAAATGAAGAGACACTTGCTCAAATCAAACGGAATTTCCGAAAAATACTTGTCGTGGAATTGACTGTTCTGAGACGTATCCGTCAAATGTGTCAGAATTCCTGTAATCTCTTCACCCTTTGGCGTGTTGCTAAGCTTATCCAACTCGTCAAAGAAGATCACCGGATTCATCGATTTGCAACGAATCAAAATATCAACAATCTTGCCCCACGTGCTGCCCTCATACGTGTACGAGTGTCCCTCCATAAAACTGCTGTCTGTTGCCCCACCTAGCGCAATAAATGCGAAATCCCTGCCCAGAATCTTGCTAATTCCCTCCTTTACCAGCGTTGTTTTACCGGTTCCGGGTGGACCCTTGATTGCAATAGCGGAACCGAGAGCCGCCGGATTCGAGATCCACTGACCCACCATTTGCATGATTTGCATCTTTGCATCATTCAGACCATAAACCGCCGAATCTAGAATATCCTTTGCTGACTCCATGAATTCATTACATTGTTCAACGCCAGCATCCATTGTAATTGGGAGCGTCCTGTGCACACCAAACGGAATTGTCATAAACGTGTCGACCCAATTCTTAACCTTGAAATACTCACCTGAACACGTATCCATGTACCGCAAATTTTGAATGCGTTTTAGCGCAATTGCCTTGTATTGCTGAGGGATTTTCGACTCCAGCAAAGTGAGACGATATGGTTTGTCCACCAACATCAATTTATTCAACTGTTCAAGCTCTTTCAATACTTCAACTTGTTCATCACCCGACAAATATTTTTTGAAATACTTTAGATCATTTGCCGAGTTTTTCTTTTGTAGCAAACGCCCAAATTTCCTTGTATTGCTTCTCATATTTTTAACGCTCTTTTCTTTTCTGGAACGCTTGATCTTTTCCTCCCTTTCAATCATTTGATCTAATGTGGTCCTTGCAATCTTATTGTTCTTGTCTCTTGCAAGAATTAACTCCATTTGCGCCTTGATTGTCTGAATTGTGGCTTCATCCTCGGTTCCAAGTTCTTCTTCGACTTCTTCTTTGCCATCTTCGCTTCGTTTTTTTCTGTCGTCTTTGCTCTCCTTAACATGTTTGCTCTCTTTTACAACTTGTCCGTCATCTTTTGATGATTTTGTTGCATTTTTATCGTATACGGATTTCCCATTCAATGTAAAGCTGATATTTTCAGCAGCAGAAGCAAAGTCGGAAAAATCCAATTTCTCTTTTTTCAATTTTTCATTCATTTTATATTTATACTGATTGCCGTGGTTGCCGTCGTCATTGTCGTTGTCGCCATCATCATGATCGTCATCCTCATCATCACTTCCGCTCTCATCACTCTCCCTATATGTCTCGTCATCACTGTCGCTCGAATTTTCTTGATCGGATGAAATTGATTCATCGTCATAAACGGAATCATCTAGCGCAGAGTCGTCGTCATACTCGTCCGACAAATTTTCAAAGGGTTCTTGAAGATTAATTACAATATTATAATTACCTTTTGGCTCTTCCTTTTCCCTTGTCTCTTTCTCCTCCTCCTCCTCTTCATGAATGTACTTTCGTCGCTTGTTTTGATTGACTTGACTGTTTGTTGAAAGCGGTTTCAACTCTTCAATGTCTGCAGGTTTTGAATTCAATCTTGCACTTCTTCTTGTTTTGAGTGGAGATGATGGTTTCTTAATTTTTTTATTTTCATTGGATTCTTTTGACTCTTTTGACTCTTTTGACAATAATTGCGCCTTGGTTGTCGCATATTTTGAAGGAAACAATTCTGCCAGAAGTTTAGCATAATCCGCCTTGTCAAGCTGTTGTTCTGTCTTGATTTTTTTGGGGGACGATTTTCTTGATGCTGGCGATGCTGGCGAAGATGAAATTGATGAGTTATTGTCACTGCTGTTTACATCGCCACCACTCTCTTCATCAGTTCCATCGTCATCTTTTGAACGCCGATACTGAAGAATTGGTTTTTCCACCTTTTTATTATCACCTACAGTTTTATCCTTTTTTTTTGTCGCCGTCGGTAATTTATTATTCTGATTCTGTGACATGTGAACTCGGTTTGCGATTGGTCTTTATTACATGTATTCGTAAGATGCTTTTATTTCAATTTTATTAATAATATATTTTATAAAAAATAAAATGAAAAAGTAAAAATAAAAATAAAAATGAAAATGAAAATATTGTTTTATAAAATATATTGTTTTATAAAATATATTGTTTTATAAAATATATTGTTTTATAAAATATATTATTAATAAAATTGAAATAAAACAATATAGATATAATATTATAATAAATAATAGTTAGCTCTAATCGCTGCTAATGACGCAACAACCAAATTGGACGAAAAAGGCGGCATCAAAGATTGTTGGGATTCAATTTAGCGTACTCTCACCTGAAGAAATCCGAAAATGTTCAGTTGCAGAAATTACAAGTAGAGATACGTATTCGAATAATATTCCGGTTATCGGCGGAATGTTTGATCCGCGGCTAGGAGTTTTGGAACCCGGGCTCAAATGTCCAACGGATGGTTTGGATTATATTAGAACTCCTGGATATTTTGGACATATTGAATTAGCAAAACCCGTATTTTATTATCAGTATCTTCCCACTATTATTAAACTATTGAAATGTGTTTGCATCAAATGCAGCAAGCTTCTTGTTAACAAGGAATCGAATAAAGAATGCATGGATATGAAACCCGACGAGCGATGGAGCCACGTTCATCATCTGGCAAGTAAAATCAAACGCTGCGGCGATGACACCCAGGACGGATGCGGATGTCTTGTTCCCAAAAAAATCAAAAAAGAAAATCTGGCCACACTTTTTGCAGAATGGGATGGCGATGCAGAGGAGGGTACTGGTGGCGCTGGCGCTTCCGCCGAATCCAGTGGTTCAAAAGAAAAACTAAATATGAAGATGACGCCGGAGGTTGTCTTGAAAATATTTAAAAGAATATCTGATCAGGATGTTGCATTCATGGGTTTTAGTCCAAAATTTTCAAGACCCGACTGGTTTGTTTGCCAAGTGCTCGCAATTCCTCCGCCCGCCGTTCGACCTTCTATTAAAATGGACGGTAATCAGCGCAGCGAAGACGACATCAGTCACACCATTGTGAATATCATCAAGGCAAATAAAACACTACTCGAGAAAATGAATGAACCATCCGTTAATTCTGCGATTATCGACGACTGGCAAAGTTTGCTGCAATATTTTATCGCGACTCAGGTTGATAATAATATTCCGTCTTGTGCTCCCGTCGCACAGCGTTCCGGTCGTCCTCTAAAGTCAATCAAAGAGCGACTCAATGGTAAAGGGGGGCGTGTTAGAGGGAATCTCATGGGGAAACGTGTCGACTTTTCAGCCAGGTCAGTCATTACACCTGATCCCAATTTGTCGATTCGCGAACTTGGAGTGCCTAAAAAAATCGCCATGAATATTACCAAACCGGTTGTTGTAAATAATCGGAATCGCGATTTTCTGCAGCAACTGGTTCTAAATGGACCCGATGTGTATCCCGGTGCGAATATTCTAGAAAAGAAAACCGGCGGAGATATTTCACTGAGATACATGGATCGTAGCACAATCGTTCTTGAAAATGGCGATGTGGTGCACCGTCACATGATGGACGGCGATGGCATCCTGTTTAACCGTCAACCCACTCTTCACAGAATGAGCATGATGTGCCACATTGTCCGGGTCATGCAGCAGGGCGACACATTTCGGATGAATATTGGTGATACGAAGCCGTACAATGCCGATTTTGACGGTGATGAGATGAACTTGCACATGCCGCAAGACGATGAAGCGGAAGCCGAACTCAAAGGGCTTGCTGCCGTTCCTTATCAAATCATCAGTCCCGCAAAGAACAATTCAATTATTGGTATTTTTCAGGACTCGTTGCTTGGAGTGTACCAGTTTACACGAGGCGGACTTCCGGGCTTTGATGCACGCATGGCGATGAATCTGCTTATGGGATATAAGAATGTAAATCCGGCACTATTTAGTGACCCGACAAAAAAAATCACGAATTTTGAAATCTTGTCTCAGATTCTGCCGCCGCTCAGCATGAAATATAAAACCAAACAATTTGGAGATAAGGACGATTATGCGACCTCGAATAATGTGCTTGAAATTCAAGACGGAGAAATGTTGCGCGGGCAAATGGATAGCGGCGTTTTGGCATCGAGTACAATTGGCATGATTCAGCGCATTTGTAACGATTTTGGAAACCTTGCATCTGCGGATTTCATCGACGACCTGCAAAACATTATTACGGAATACATGAAGACATCTGCATACAGTGTTGGAATCAGCGACTTGATTTCGGACAAGAAGACGACGGAGAAAATTATCGATTCGATCAAGACGAAAAAGCTGGAAGTGAAGACAATTATGGACAACATTCACATTGGAACGTTTGAAAACAAATCTGGGCGCACAAACGAGGAAGAATTCGAATTGCAGGTTACGAATATTTTGAACAAGGCAAACGGTGAAGCAGGTGACATTGGTCTCAAGAGTTTGAGCAAGACCAACCGCTTTATTACAATGGTGAATGCCGGTTCCAAGGGCAGCAAGGTGAATATTGCTCAAATGATTTGCTTGGTGGGTCAGCAGACCATTGATGGAAAGCGTGTACCGTATGGATTTGACAGTCGAACGCTGCCGCACTATTCCAAATACGATGACAGCCCTGCTGCGCGCGGTTTCGTCGAGAATTCGTTTATTGCCGGTCTGACACCATCAGAGGTGTTCTTTCACGCTATGGGTGGTCGTGTTGGTTTGATTGATACCGCCGTAAAATCGGTTACATGGGAAACGCCGATAATTATTGTTGAAAATGATGTTCCAAAATATGTTAAGATTGGCCAATGGACTGATGAGCACATGGACAAATATTTGAATATGACAAGAGTCCAATATATGGAAGAACAAAATATGGAATATCT
>Ga0114971_10001992_pt1 | contig 14028 bp, 8 predicted proteins | sample M_140625_MF_Meta_FD_87320 | JGI IMG/M metagenome (GOLD analysis project Ga0114971, IMG submission 87320) | Freshwater microbial communities from Lake Montjoie, Canada to study carbon cycling - M_140625_MF_MetaG | ecosystem: Environmental > Aquatic > Freshwater > Lake | place: Lake Montjoie... | reverse complement strand
GACCTCCCCAGCAATGGGAACCTTCGACTCAGAAGGAAATTACACTCCTCGAAAAGTTACTGAACGAGATGTTTCGTTTGCAGACTCAATCAACGAAACAATGGTTGAACTAAAAGAAGGAAAGTTGGTCACCGGCACCGTCGTGCGAATTACGCGAGATGAAGTTCTTGTTGAAATTGGATACAAGACTGAAGGCGTAATACTTAATCGCGAACTTTCGATTCGGCAAGATGCTGATCCAAATACAATCGTCAAATTAGGCGAGAAGATTGAGACTTTGATTCTCACACTCGAAGACAAAGAAGGTCGATTGCTTTTATCTAAAAAACGTGCTCAATATGAGCGGGCGTGGGGCGATATTGAAAAGGTCAAGAACAACGACGGAACTGTTGAAGGTGTAGTTATCGAAGCAGTTAAGGGCGGATTAATCGTTGACATCGGTCTCCGCGGATTCTTGCCAGCATCTCTTGTCGAGTTGCGACGAGTGCGCGATCTTGCGCCTTACCTTGGACAACGAATCACAGCCAAGATTCTTGAACTTGATCGTCAACGAAATAATGTCGTTCTTTCTCGTCGTGCGTTATTGGAGCAGAGCCAAAAGGGCAGTCAAAGTGACTTCCTTGAGAATCTTACGATCGGCGAAGTTCGTACAGGTCGCGTATCAAGTGTCGTTGCCTTCGGCGCGTTCGTAGATCTGGGTGGCATGGATGGTTTGATTCACGTTTCTGAAATGTCATGGAAGCATGTCGACAACCCAAGTGAAGTTGTAAAAATCGGTGATGAAGTGTCTGTGAAAGTTCTCGAGATTGACCGCGAGCGTGACCGAATCAGTCTTTCGCTTAAAGCAACACAACAAGATCCATGGCAGGAGTTTGCTTCAAGCCATCAGGTTGGTCAACTTGTCTACGGACGAGTCACAAAACTTGTTCCATTTGGTGGGTTCGTTCAAGTTGGTGATGGCATTGAAGGTCTCGTACACATCTCTGAGATGTCAACGCACCATGTTGAAGCACCAGAACAAGTTGTAACACCTAGTGAAGAACTTTGGGTGAAAATTATTGATCTTGATCTGGCACGGCGTCGAATTAGTCTGTCTATCAAACAGGCCGCCGAGGGTGGCGAATTGGCCGAAGAATATCGCGGCCAGTTTCAAACTGATGAGCAGGGCAATTGGGTAAGCGGCGATGATTCATCTCGTGAATCTGCATGGGCTGAGTTCTTTGATCCAAATGCAGTTGTCTCAACAGATGCACCAGCGGTTGAAGTTGCTGAGGCACCTGCAACTGAAACTCCACAATAACTAATCGCTCATCAACTCTCGAGCGCAAGCTCTTGAAATAGCGTCGTGCGTCTTGGTCTAGATACGGTGAGATTGAAATGATTCTCATTGGGCTCACTGGCGGCATTGGTTGTGGAAAATCAGAAGTTTCACGTCTTTTAGAAAAGCGCGGTGCAGTAGTTGTCGATGCAGATTTGATTGTTCGAGAATTGCAACAGCCTGGTGGAGAGATTTTTCTTCGTATGGTTGAGATGTTTGGTGAGAAAGTTTTAGCAACCGACGGATCACTAGATCGTGGCGCTGTTGCTAAAGAAGTGTTCAAGGACGCTGAGCTTCTTAAAAAATTGAATTCTCTTATTCACCCAGTTGTTCGACGCGTTATGAATGAGCGAGTTGAAAGTTATCGTGCCACGGAGAAAATTGTGATTTTGGATATCCCGCTACTTGTCGAGAATCCACGCGAAGGCCTAGATGGAGTTTTAGTCGTAGATCTTGACCCTCAAATCGCAATTGATCGCATTGTTTCGCAACGCAATATGACTCTTGATGATGCCAAATCGCGAGTAGCAGCACAGTCAACTCGTGAGCAAAGGCTTGCAATCGCAGACCATGTCGTAGATAATTCTGGTGACCGCGATGCTCTAGCAATACAGGTTGATGCTGCGTGGTCTTGGATCACATCTCTCAAATGAGCGATCGAAAGTTCGTTGTTGAGTCGCCATTTACTCCTGCGGGTGATCAACCAGACGCTATAAAAAAACTTGCTGAGGGCGTTGATCGAGGGGATCGCTTTCAAACGCTCCTTGGCATCACAGGTTCAGGTAAATCGGCGACCATCGCATGGACTATAGAAAAAGTGCAAAGGCCGACTTTAATATTGGCGCCAAATAAGTCGTTGGCGGCTCAACTCGCCCAAGAGATGCGAGAGTTTTTTCCGAATAATCGCGTTGAGTATTTCGTTAGTTACTACGACTATTACCAACCAGAGGCTTACATTGCATCAAGCGATACTTTCATCGAGAAAGATTCGTCAATCAACGATGAAATTGATCGGCTTCGACATTCAGCGACTGCAGCATTGTTGACTCGACGGGACACAATTGTTGTCGCATCGGTTAGTTGTATCTACGGTATGGGTGATCCAGGTGAGTACCGCGGTAACTTGCTCGAACTACACGTGGGTGTTGATTATGACCAACGAAGTATCTTGGCTCGTCTTGTTGGTTTGCAATACGACAGAAATGATCTCACATTGGGCAGAGGAAACTTTCGAGTGCGTGGCGACACAATCGAGGTTCATCCTGCATATGAAGAGACGATTACGCGATTTGAGATGTTTGGTGACACAGTCGAACGAATCACTGTTATTGACACGGTTACTGGCGAAACTTTGCGTGACTTAACTGAGGTTGTTGTGTTTCCGGCGACTCACTATGTTGCTGGAGAAGAGCGAATGCGTGTCGCTATGGCCAAGATTGAAATTGAATTAGCCGAGCGCCTGAAAATATTCGAGGCAGAAAACAAATTGCTTGAGGCACAACGTATTCGAATGCGCACGATGTTTGATCTTGAGATGATGAAAGAAGTTGGCTATTGCAATGGTATTGAAAACTATTCAATGCATATTGATGGTCGAAAATCGGGTGAACCGCCGTTCACGTTGCTTGATTATTTTCCGAAAGATTTTTTGCTTGTGATCGACGAAAGCCACGTTGCGATACCTCAACTACATGGCCAGTTTGCTGGTGACCGAAGCCGAAAGCAGACTCTAGTTGAACATGGATTTAGATTGCCGTCGGCAATGGATAACCGACCACTGCAGTTTGAAGAGACAATGGAGAGACTGAACCAATGCATTTTTCTCTCAGCGACGCCAGCGAAGTTTGAACTATCGCTGAGTGATCAAATTGTTGAGCAGATTGTTCGGCCCACCGGGTTAATTGACCCAGAGGTGATTGTTCGACCAACAATCGGTCAAATCGATGATTTGATCGAAATGATTAGATCAAAGACTGCGCAAGGTGATCGCACTTTGGTTACAACATTGACTAAAAAAATGGCAGAAGATCTTTCAGAGTATTTAATAGAACAAGGCCTCCGCGTTCGTTATCTACATTCAAACATTGACACCATCGAAAGAATTGAAATTTTACGTGCGCTACGTCTTGGCGAATTCGACGTCTTGGTCGGCATCAATTTATTGCGAGAGGGGCTTGACTTGCCAGAAGTTTCGCTTGTCGCCATTCTGGATGCCGACAAGCAAGGTTTTCTCCGTAGCCAAACTTCGCTTATTCAAATGATTGGTCGTGCCGCTCGAAATGTCGATGGTCAAGTGATCATGTACGCCGACAATCGCACGCCTGCAATGGACTTCGCAATCTCCGAAACAGCTCGACGGCGAGATTTACAGATTGCCTACAACCTCAAACATGGAATTAATCCGCAAACCGTGCGTAAGGCGATCGGTGACATATTGTCGGTACTTCGGCCTGCGACTGCCGGCACGAACGGAGCACCTTATCCGGGTAAGGGAAAGCGCAAGGATCACGAGCGAGACAAAGTAATGCGCGAATTGAGAGCGCTTCCGCATGGTGAATTGGCTCGTCTCATTGCGACTCTTGAAGAAGAAATGAATCAGGCAGCCGAAGAATTGAAGTTCGAATATGCGGCTCGTTTGCGCGACGAAGTCAAAGAATTAAAGCGCGAGCTACGAGATGCGCACTAACAGTTTGTAGCCTGCCTGTGATGGCAAATCAGATAGTCGTGCGCGGTGCTCGTGAGCACAATCTAAAAAACATTAATGTTGAGTTACCACGCGACAAGTTGATTGTTTTAACTGGATTGTCAGGTTCGGGCAAATCAAGCTTGGCGTTTGACACGATTTATGCCGAGGGTCAAAGGCGTTACGTCGAATCTTTGAGCTCATATGCTCGTCAATTTTTAGGTCAGATGGATAAACCAGATGTTGATCTGATTGATGGCTTATCACCAGCTATATCAATCGATCAAAAGTCATCATCTCGCAACCCAAGATCAACAGTCGGCACGATCACTGAGGTTTATGACTATTTGCGTCTTCTATACGCGAGAATTGGTGTGCAACATTGTCCGAAAGATATGACGAGACTTTCGCGTCAAACGCCTCAGCAAATAGTTGACCGAATATTGAAGTTTCCTGAAGGCACCAGGTTTCAAGTTCTTGCGCCAGTCGTACGCGGTCGAAAAGGTGAATACGACACCTTGCTTCAAGAACTTGCGGCACAAGGTTTTTCGCGAGCGAGAGTTGACGGCGAAGTAGTTGAGATCAGTGAGTTTCTTAAAAAAGATAAACGGCTCGCAAAATATGAGCAACATCAGATCGACATTATTGTTGATCGCTTGGTTCGCAAGGACGGAATCACCCGCAGACTTACCGACTCACTTGAAACCGCACTTCGATTGGCTGATGGTGTGGCTGAGATTGACCTGGGCGAGGGTGAAGAGCCAATAACCGTTAGCCAGCACTTGGCGTGTCCAAAATGTGGTGCCAGTTTCGAAGAACTGGCGCCTAGAAACTTCTCATTCAATTCGCCGTTTGGTGCTTGCGAAACCTGCTTGGGTCTCGGCACAAAATATGAAGTTGATGTTGAACTAGTTGTGCCGGATCCAAATTTAAGTATCAGTGATGGTGCGATCGCGCCTTGGAGATCTGCCCACACTCAATATTTCACGCGAATGCTCGAGGCTGTAGCCGATCGATTTGAGATTGACCTTGACAAGAGTTGGTCAAAATTGTCGGCAAAAACACAGAAGATTGTTATGAACGGTGTTGACGACAACATGATGGTCAAATATCGCAACCGGTACGGTCGCACTCGCGAGTACAGCACATCGTATGAAGGCGTAATCCCTTGGATCAAACGGCGTCACGAGAGTTCTGAGAGTGATTCTGCACGCGAACAATTTGAAAGTTACATGCGCGAAGTGCCGTGCCCAAAATGTAAAGGCGCACGGCTCAAGCCATCTTCGCTCGCAGTTCTTGTTGATGGCAAGCACATCTCTGACGTTTGCGCTATGTCAATCGGCGAGTCTGCAAAGTTTCTGTCTAATTTCGAATTATCAGATCGTGACACGATGATTGCTGAGCGAATCACCAAAGAGATCAACGCCCGGCTCGGGTTTCTCCTTGATGTCGGACTTGACTATTTAACTTTGTCTCGCGCAGCGGCAACTCTTGCTGGCGGTGAGGCGCAACGAATTCGGTTGGCCAGTCAAATAGGTTCAGGTTTGGTCGGAACACTTTATGTTCTCGACGAGCCAAGTATCGGTTTGCATCAGCGCGACAATCATCGATTAATTGAAACACTTCAGCGGCTTAGAGATTTAGGCAACACAGTCATTGTCGTTGAACATGATGAAGACACGATTCGATCTTGTGATTGGTTAGTTGACATCGGTCCAGGTGCGGGTGAGCACGGTGGGCAAGTCGTCTACAGCGGACCAGTCAATGGTGTATTAAAAGTAAAAGAGTCAATAACTGGGCAGTATTTAGTTGGTGCGCGTCGTGTTGAAATACCTGCCATGCGGCGCGAGCCCAATAAAGATTTTCTTACGATTAGGGGTGCGCGCGAACACAACTTGAAGAACTTGACCGTAAAGATTCCACTTGGATGTTTCGTCGCTGTCACCGGAGTATCTGGTAGCGGCAAAAGCACACTGATTAGAGATATTTTACTGCCATCGTTGATGCAGAAGATTTATAAGTCGAAGGAAGCACCAGGACGTCACACAGGCGTAGATGGCATACAGCATCTCGACAAAGTAATTGATATGGATCAATCTCCGATTGGTCGTACGCCGAGATCGAACCCGGCGACGTACACGGGCGTGTTTGATGACATTCGTAAATTGTTTGCCTCAACGCCCGAAGCAAAAGTGCGAGGCTACATGCCTGGACGATTTAGTTTTAATGTACCGGGTGGCCGATGTGAAGCCTGCAGCGGCGATGGAACAATCAAAATCGAAATGCACTTTTTGCCTGATGTTTACGTTCCATGCGAGGTTTGCAAAGGTGCAAGGTATAACCGCGACACGCTCGATATAACTTTCAAAGGCAAAAATATTGCCGATATTTTAGATATGCCTGTCTCTGATGCGGTTGATTTTTTTGCTAATCAACCAAGAATCTCTCGACATATGCAAACTTTTGTTGATGTCGGCCTTGGATATGTTCGCCTTGGGCAATCTGCGCCAACACTTTCTGGCGGCGAAGCACAACGAGTGAAACTTGCAAGTGAGCTATCCAAAAGAAGTACTGGTCACACGATCTATTTGCTCGACGAGCCAACTACCGGATTGCACTTCGAGGATGTTCGCAGATTGTTGATTGTTCTTGCACGGCTAGTCGATCAGGGAAACACGGTGCTGGTGATTGAGCACAACCTTGATGTGATTAAAACAGCCGATTGGGTCATCGATCTTGGTCCTGAGGGTGGCAATGGTGGGGGCACCGTTGTGGCAGAGGGTTCGCCAGAAGTTGTTGCAACTATTGAAGCATCGCATACGGGACGTTATTTGGCATCAATGCTTCATATAAAACCATTGAGCCAGACGCCAATCGTAAAGGCGACCAAAAAGTCGAAGGTAACCCTTGCTGAAAAGACCCCCAAAGGTATGAAGACAAGTAAAACGACTCTAAAGAAAAAGTAAGTCGGGTTTAAAAGTGCAACGACCTAGCGGGGTTATTCCTGATCAGCCGGGCTCGTATCAATTTAAAGATATTCACGGGCGAGTGATTTATGTCGGCAAGGCAAACAATTTGCGGTCACGGTTGAATAGTTATTTTGCTAGCGCCGAAACATTGCATCCTCGAACTCTAAATATGGTCACGACAGCAGCCACTGTCGAATGGATTGAAGTTCGCAATGAAATTGAAGCGTTAATTCTTGAACATAGTTTGATCAACAGGTACGCGCCCCGTTTCAATATTCGCTTACGTGATGACAAGAGCTATCCATTCTTGGCGGTGACTATTGATGAGCAGTGGCCGCGAGCAATGGTTATGCGTGGACGAAAACGAAAAGGAACTCGTTACTTTGGACCGTATCCGCATCCGTGGGCGATTCATGAGACTTTGGACTTGTTACTCAGGACGTTTCCGGTTCGGACTTGTTCGCCAGCGACTTTTAAGCAACACGAACGACTCGGACGACCGTGTTTGCTATTTCATATTGAAAAATGCTCAGGTCCATGTGTCGGAAATGTCACGGCCGAAAAGTATTCGACTCACGTCAAGGATTTTCTAGATGTGATGGATGGCGAGAGTGAAGAAGTTTGTTTGCGTTTAGAGACCGAGATGGCTACGGCATCGAAGGTACAAGAGTTTGAAAAAGCCGCAAGACTGCGCGACCAACGTGAAGCAATAAATCTTGCACTTGAACGACAGCAAATGGTTGGTGAGCGTGATGAAGATCTTGATGTAATTGGGGTGGCTGAAGATGAGTTTGAAGCCGCCGTTCAAGTTTTCTATGTTCGCAAAGGCCGAGTCGTTGGCCGTAAAGGTTTCGTCGTCGACAAAGTTGAAGAAGTTACTAGCGCAGGTTTGTCAGGCCGAATCATTGAACGTTTGTATGACGAGTCGCCCGTATTGGGTATCCCCAAGATCGTGCTCGTACCTGTCGAACCTGAAGATGTAAAGATTCTCGAGCAATGGTTGAGTTCTTTGCGAGATTCGTTGGTTGAAATTCGTGTTCCGCAACGCGGAGACAAACGTGAACTTCATGAGCTAGTCACGAAAAATGCTCGACAAGAACTCGATCGCCATCGTATGCGTCGTGCGTCAGACCATACCGCAAGGTCGCGTGCACTCAGTGAGTTGCAAGAGTTATTGAACTTACCCGAGGCTCCGTTGCGAATCGAATGTTACGACATGGCTCATCTGCAGGGCACTAACTATGTCGGCTCAATGGTCGTACTTGAAGATGGTTTGCCGGTGAAACGTGAATATCGACGCTTCAAGATCAAGAATGTCCAAGGTAATGATGACTATGCGGCTATGCGCGAGGTATTAACTCGGCGATTAAGTGCTTATATCACTGAACGTGATCAACCAGTCAATGAGCGGGGCGAACGACCTGGAAAATTCTCGTATGCACCGCAATTGCTCTTGGTTGACGGCGGCAAGGGTCAACTCGGTGTTGCCGAGCAAGTCGTTCGCGATTTGGGTTTAGAAAATGAAATTCCCGTAGCATCTCTCGCTAAACGTTTTGAAGAAGTTTTCATTCCGGGAAATTCTGAGCCAGTTGAAGTGCCACGAGGCAGTGATGCGCTATTCATGTTGCAAGTAATTCGTGACGAGGCTCATCGTTTTGCCAACAGATTTCATCGCGAGTTGAGGGGCAAGGCAATGACGACAAGTTCGCTTGACGGCATCAATGGTCTCGGTGCTGCCCGAGCGGCGAAACTGATCAAAGCATTGGGAAGTGTCTCTGCGGTTAAACAGGCGACACTCGAAGACCTCGCACTTTTAACTTGGTTGCCAGAGGCTGTCGCATTGGCTGTATACCAACGCTTTCACCCGTGATAAAAGAGCTCTGCGTTAGACAGCGTTAGATAGTCTTAAATATTAGTGGCTGATATTTTATTGATTGCTGGTCTATCAGGTGCTGGTCGTTCATTGGCCGCCGATGACTTAGAAGATTTGGGTTGGTTCGTTGTTGACAATATGCCGACTGAACTAATCGACAAAGTTGTCGAGATTGCCTCGGTCGGATCAAAACTTTCAAAACTTGCACTCGTTGTCGGGACACCGACTGCGCAACGCGGAATCATTGATGTTCTTAAAAATTTGCGTAAAAGTTCACACCGAGTGCGATTGTTATATCTTGATGCAACCACCGCTGAACTAGTAAAGCGATATGGCGCAACGCGTCGTAAGCATCCTTTGGCTGACGAGAAATTAGGTGTTGAGCAATCGATTGCCCAGGAGCGAGTATTGCTAGAACCGGTCAAGGGAGAAGCAGATTTAGTTATTGACACTACGAATTTGACAGTGCATCAACTTAAATCAAAAATTGGCGAACTATTTTCAGTTGATCAGCAGGTTGACACAATGCAAGTGTCTTTAGTTTCATTTGGGTATAAACATGGTCTACCAACGGACGTTGACCTCGTATTTGATGTGCGCTTTCTGCCGAACCCTCATTGGGATGAGAAACTTCGACCACTCACTGGTCTTGATTCTGCCGTTAGTGCATACGTGATGTCTCAAGATCTCTCGCACAAGTTTCTTACCGAGTTGTACAACATGCTGTCGTTACTGCTTCCTGCATATAAACAAGAGGGAAAGAGTTATTTGACTATTGCAATTGGGTGTACGGGCGGTCACCATCGTTCGGTAGTGATCGCCGAGCAGATCGCCAGTTGGCTTGTTGAAAATAGGCAGCAGCCTCGGATAACCCATCGTGACATTCTGCGAGACGACGCGAGGCACTAAGGTTTAGGCATGACAATCAAGGTTGGAATTAATGGTTTTGGACGAATTGGTCGAAATTTTTACAGGGCTATTCAGCAGTCAGGTGCAGATATTGAAATAGTTGCTGTTAACGACCTCGGTTCGCTAAAAACAATGGCTCATTTACTTAAGTACGACTCGGTGCTGGGCGTTTTACCAAATGAGATTTCAGCAACAGATGAAGGTATCGATATTGACGGCAAACTTCTTAAGGTTCTTTCAAAGCGAGACCCAAAGGAGTTGGGTTGGGGAAGTTTCGGCGTTGATCTTGTGATTGAGTCAACCGGGTTTTTTACAGATCGTGACAAAGCGGCGGCTCACTTAGACGCGGGTGCGCCGTGTGTAATTATTTCTGCACCAGCGACTAACGCTGATGCGACTTTCGTGTATGGCGTTAATCATCAAGATTTTGATCCAAAAAAACACAAAGTGGTTTCGAATGCCAGTTGCACGACAAATTGTTTCGTACCAATGGTCAAAGTTTTAGATGATGCATTTGGTGTGGAGAATGGTTTGATGACAACAATTCATGCATACACCGGAGATCAATCATTAGTTGACGGGCCCCATAGCGATTTGCGCAGAGCCAGAGCGGCAGCAATAAATATCATTCCAACAAGCACTGGTGCTGCACGCGCAACAAGTCTTGTGATGCAGTCAATGAAGGGCAAACTCGACGGGACTTCACTTCGTGTACCCGTGCCAACGGGTTCAATCACCGATCTAGTAGCGAATTTAAAAAAGCCTGCTTCGGTTGAAGAGATTAAATCTGCGTTTAAAGTCGCCGCTTCTGGGCCGTTGAAAAACATTCTCGAATACTGCGTTGACCCGATTGTTTCTAGTGATGTAGTCACGAATCCACATAGTTGTGTCTTTGATAGTGACCTGACAATGAGCATGGGGTCGTTAGTCAAAGTTTTAGGCTGGTATGACAATGAGTGGGGATATTCAAATCGACTCGTAGATATCGCGTCGTATATCGGGGCATCACTAAAAAATTAAATGGTTCCGCAACTTGAAGATCTCGGCGATATACACGGAAAGACTGTGCTCGTGCGCACCGATTTTAATGTGCCAATGTCTGGCCCCGATGATGCTCGAGTAATTGCCGACGATTTTCGAATTCGTGCTGCGCTGCCAACTATTAACTGGCTAACAGATCGCGGTGCGAAAGTTGTTTGCGCTAGTCACCTAGGTCGGCCCAAAGGCAAAATGGATATTAAATATTCGATGGATCCGATTCGCAAACGGTTATCAGAGATCGCACCAGGTGTCGAGTTGCTTGAGAACTTGCGTTTTAACTCGGGCGAAGAAGCAAATGACTCGTCCTTTGTTGAACATCTAATTGAGGGAATAGACCTTTATGTCAATGATGCATTCGGTGCAGCGCACAGGGCTCATGCATCAATAGTTGGTCCTCCAAAATCATTGCCATCAGCTGCAGGGCGACTATTGCAACGCGAAGTAGAAGTACTGGGTGAAATGCGAAATAATCCAAAACGACCCCTCGTTGCTGTTTTGGGCGGAGCAAAGATCAGCGACAAAATTGGTGTAATTGAAGCGTTATCAAATGTCGTTGATTCGTTTGTTATTGGTGGGGGAATGTGCTTTACGTTTCTTGCCGCAAAATCGCTGCCAATCGGCGATTCACTTTGTGAGCCGGATCAAATTTCTTTTTGTAAGAAACTTCTCGATTCTGACTTGAAGATTTATTTGCCAGAAGACATAGTCGGAGTCGACAAAGATGGAAACTTCGCAACATTCGGAGTGCGCCTGCCTAATGGCGCAAAAGGTTTAGATATTGGACCGGGAAGTGCCGCAGCATTTGCCGACATAGTCATGGGAGCCCGAAGTGTATTTTGGAACGGTCCGATGGGGATGTTTGAAGATTCACGATTCGCCGCCGGAACTCGAACTATCGCTCAGGCAATGTCAGAGACGAAAGCGTTTACAATTGTCGGCGGTGGTGACTCGGCGGCAGCCCTGGCGCTGTTTGGTTTTGAAAAGAATGTAGACCATGTTTCAACTGGCGGCGGTGCATCATTAGAGTTTCTTGAACTCGGCGACTTGCCAGGATTAAGCGCGTTGCGAGGAGCACCAAATGTCAAGTGAAGTTCGTAAGCCAATTATCAGTGGCAACTGGAAGATGAACCACAATCACTTTGAGGCGATTCAATCGATTCAAAAACTTGCCTATCTTTTGACGAAAGATGATTTCGCAGCAGTAGATGTGACGATACACCCACCATTTACAGATCTAAGAAGTTCACAGACACTTATTGACGCTGATGATCTGCAATTTATACTCGGCGCGCAACATTGTCATGAGGCTGAATCGGGTGCATTCACTGGTGAGGTCTCTGCACAGTTTCTTGCCAAGCTCAATGTTCACTACGTAATTGTTGGTCACAGCGAGAGACGTCAACTTTTCGGCGAGACAGATGAACAGGTACAACAAAAAGTTGTAGCAATTCAAAAATATTCGATGACACCAATTTTATGTGTTGGTGAAACGATTGCCGATCGAGAGGCTGGTCTGACTCATGAAAAAGTTCTCGGACAAGTGCGCTCAGCATTAGCGAAACGATCAGTCGAACATGTGCGGTCGATGGTGATTGCTTATGAGCCGATTTGGGCAATCGGTACAGGAAAAACTGCGACTGCCGATGATGCGCAACGAGTAATTAGTTCGATCCGCGAAGAAGTTTCGAAGATCTCTTCGCCGATGGCTGCGAGTGCGATCCGACTTCAATACGGCGGGAGCGTCAAGGCCAGCAACATTGTCGAGATTATGTCGCAGCCCGATATTGATGGTGTGCTGGTCGGCGGTGCAAGCCTAGATTCGGCTGAATTCGCCCGCATTTGTCAATACCGACTTCGGACGGCTTAGTTTCTTGAGGTTAATCGATGGGTGTTATTCTTTGGTCATCTTGAAATCATTCGATTTCTAGATACTCAAAGGGGGAGAACAAATATGAGAAAAACCACGAAAGTGGCTCGTCTCGCGTCAGCACTAATCGCTGTGTCATTAATTGGCGCAGCCTGTGGCGGAAGCGATGATGCAGCGACTAGCGATACAACAGCGGCGGTGGCGCCTGCAAGTTATCCAACAAGTTTGGAAGATTGTGCAGCAGTTACTTACGACTATACGAAGCCAGCAACAACTGGTGGAATGACAATCACTTATGATATTAATCCTGCTGCAGTTTGGGATGACGGTTCACAAATAACCGCCGCAGACTTCAAAGCAACTTGGGAATCATCACTTAATACACCAGGTTCGATTTCAACTTCTGGCTATGACCAAGTGACTGCAGTAGATGCTGGTTCAAGTGACAAGCAAGTAGTTGTTACTCTCAAGGCTGTTTATGCACCTTGGCGCGGTTTATTTGGTTCATTGATCAAGGCTGCGGCAGTCAAGAACACCAAAGATGTGTCGGGAGATTTTGCAGACAATATTCCATTCTCTGGTCGTCCATACAAAATTAAATCATGGAGTCCAGATCAAATTGTTTTTGTGCCGAACGATAAATATTGGGGCGATGACAAAGCTGTGACAAAGAAGTTTGTTATGGTGCCAAAGGCTGACAGTGATACAGAAATTGCTTCGGTAAAAGCTGGTGAAGTTGACTTCATCTATCCGCAATTTTACGCGGGCATCGAAGAAGCAGTGAAACAAGACAATATTCAATCTCAAATTGATTATGGTGGCGACTACGAAGGCTTTTACTTTCAGCAAAAGTGTGGACCGTTCGCAGATCCAAACTTCCGTGCGGCATTCTCGATGTCAATTGATCGTGATGCACTGTTCAAGCAGATCTATATTCCACTCGGTGGAAAAGAATTGCTTCAATGCGGACCGATGGTACCTGGGCCGTATTGCACAGGCGATGAGTTCGCTAACAGTTACGACCCAGCAGGAGCAGAAACATTGTTGACTGAGAACGGTTGGACCAAGGGAGCCGATGGTTTCTGGGTTGACCCAAGTGGCAAAGTTCCTGATGTTCGTTGGATCATCAATACGGGCAACACACGTCGTGAGAGCACTCAGGCATATTTGATTCCGTTGCTTACTGCAGCCGGTTTCAAAGTGCGTGCAGACAACTGCGATGCAGCGTGTTACTTTCAGAAGCGTCTACCGGCAATGGACTACGACATGGCGATGTACATCAGTACAGCACCACCAGAGCCTTCGTACCTGACAAGTTCATTTGTCTGTGACATGGGTCCGACCGAAGCCAATAAGAACATCGGTCAG
>Ga0114971_10001990_pt1 | contig 14037 bp, 10 predicted proteins | sample M_140625_MF_Meta_FD_87320 | JGI IMG/M metagenome (GOLD analysis project Ga0114971, IMG submission 87320) | Freshwater microbial communities from Lake Montjoie, Canada to study carbon cycling - M_140625_MF_MetaG | ecosystem: Environmental > Aquatic > Freshwater > Lake | place: Lake Montjoie... | reverse complement strand
GCCGCCGCGAGGGTGGCATCGAGGCACGTCGCCCGGCTCTTCCCATGTTTTCCTTGTGCAAGCACGCTTGGGAGCCGAAGCCGAACCGGGTTGAACGAGCGCGGAGCCCATTGCTTGACATACGCCATTTGCAGGCCTGTCGTGCTGTCCACTCTGTCGGCTGCTTCCATTAGGGACACAAGGACAACCGCACGGACATCAGGGGTGAGGTCCATTGTGTCGATGTAATCGCGCATCGCATCCACGCGAGCACCGTTCTCCGGCTGGAAAAAACGACTCTGGATGCAATAGGTTTCTGTGAAATAGCCTGGTTTGCCGGGGAGGGCATTGAGGATCTCTATAGCCGCGGATGCGTCATCGATGACATCCGGGCGGTCCGTCTGCACATAGCAATGCGCAAGCGTATGGGCATAAGCCAGGAAATCATTCGAATGAATGCGATACCCCAAGCCCTTAAGGCCGTGGCCGACGCGTGCGGTTCCGGAAAACAGGTCCGTGATGCTTTTGACAGCGCCGAGAGCCTGAATAGTGTCGGTTATCTGCGGTACCAATGTCCGCTTGGACCCTAGGTATTTGATCACCTTGGCTAACCTGTCATCCTAAAACAGCTCGGGAATGGGGCGGCCTTTGCCGGCGATAGGCACTGGGCGACCGGTCGGCGTGTGCAGCGGGTGCGCACGGTCAATCCCAACCTTTGCAAAGATGCTCGCCGCATAATCCTCGATTGTGTAGGCATTACTGCTCGTGATGAAGCCGCCATCCCGGTCCGTCGAGCCAACAACTTGACCGCCCGGAACACCTGCACCGGCGAAGGCAAACGAGAAGGCATGTGTCCAGTGGTCGCGTCCCTGGCGGTCATTGACCTTTGGCGTCCGGCCAAACTCGGTTACAAGACAGACGAGTGTGTCCGCCAGCAGCCCACGTTGATCCAGATCTGCTATCAATGCGCTGAATGCCTGATCAAGCGAACCCATCATCGGCCACGTACCGATACCGAACCGCCCCGAACCAGCACCACCATTTGGGATGTTGGTATGGCTTGTGGAGTAAATGGCATCGTGGTGATCCCAGTTCATGTTTCCACCGCCATCGTAAGTCACAGCTTTTCCATTTACATGCGAATGAAATGGCTCACGGCAATCGACGGTCACGTAGCGCACGCCGGACTCAATCAGCTTGCGACCTAGGAGATAGCTCTGTCCGCGGTGACCAGTTCCGTAGCGCTCGCGCATGGCTGGAGACTCATTGCCCAAATCAAATGCACCTCGCGTTTTCGGGTTGGTAAGCATGTCCGCAGCCTGGTTGACAAGGGAGTCCATCGCTTCAACATCCCGTGGACGCCCACCCTGTGTAAACCCAATATCAAGTCGTGAGAGCAGGTCCTGGCGGTCTTTGAAGCGGCGCTCATCGATTCCCGCGAGCAGGCCTAGGTTTGGTACTTTCCACTTTGGGTCGGCGGGAGAACCGGTTGTCCTAAATGCCGCAAACCCTGGAGGTAAAAAGCCTGGCGCAGACTCGGCGGCCTGCTCGGAGTTTCCAGGGACAAGGATGTTCGCGGGGAGGTAAAGGGCATCGGAGCGGAGCTTTGCTGCCACAATCGCTCCGATATCTGGCATGTCGACGGGACCGCCCGGAGCTTCACCACTGAAGATGTACTTTGACCCTTTGGGGTGTGAATCCCCGATACCTGCAGTTGGCTGTGTCATGCACCGGACAACTGTTAGTTTGTTTGCAACCTTGGCGGTCTTCGAAAGGAGCTCCGTGAACTGCATCCCCGGGACAACCGTTGAAATCGTCTTGAATGGACTCCGATGTTCGCTAGGGGCATCGGGTTTGGGGTCCCACGTGTCCGTATGGCTGATACCGCCCTGTTCAAAGATGACAAGGACGCGCTTGGCTTTAGCGCCAGGGTTGATTTGTGGCGCAGCGAGAACATGGGTGCCCCCGAGTGCAGCTATGGTGCTGCCAAGTCCGATACCGATAAAGTTGCGGCGGGAAACAGGGCGATGGTCGTGCATTGTTGGAAGCCTCCGGCGGTCCATCATTCTACCGGGAGACGGTTTGCACCGAGGGTGGATTTCCTTGACAGATTATGCCCATCGGGCGAAACTGACCGCATGTCTACACGCAATCTCTTTGACCTCGCTGGTAAGGTCGTTCTGGTTACCGGTTCCACAACCGGCTTGGGAAAATCAATGGCCTTTGCTCTTGGCCGTGCGGGTGCCAAAGTGGCGATGAACTACGCAAACAATGATGCCCGTGCCGCAAAGACATTTGCCGAATTCCAGGGTGAGGGACTCGAAGGTGCGCTGTACAAAGCATCGGTTATCGACGAAGTCCAGATCAACCAAATGGTCTCTGATATTGCACGGGACCTCGGAGGTGTGGATGTCGTTATTGTCAACGCAACCTGCGACCAGCCGCACTCTCCGATCGAAGAGTATTCGGTCGAGTTCTACCAGTCAATGCTCAACTTCTTCCTCATTAGCCCATTTTTGCTGACGCGTGCGGTTCTGCCACACATGAAGGAACAAAAGTGGGGACGCATCATCAATATCGGCTCCGAAGTCGTCGCGCGTGCCGTTCCGAATTTTGTGCCCTATGTTGCAGCGAAGAGTGGCCAGAATGGCTTTACCCGCTCGATGTCGCAGGAGGTCGCTCCATGGAACATCACCGTCAATATGATCTCCCCAGGCTGGATTCCCGTGGAGCGGCATGTTGAGGAAGTCGTCACGGATGGCCCCGGCTACCGCGTGCTCATTCCTTTGGATCGCTGGGGTATTCCTGAAGATGTCTCTGGAACGGCGATCTACCTCGCTAGCGATGCATCCTCGTTTGTAACCGGCCAGAATATCCACGTAAACGGCGGGATGACAACGCAAGGCTGTTGATCGAATGAGAATCCATCCATATCTCGCATTCCCAGGCACCTGCGAGGAGGCTTTTACCTTCTACGCATGGGTCTTCGACGGCGAAGTGACTGGCATCAACCGTTACGGCGAAGGCAGCCCTTATCCGGTCCCGGATGCCTGGGGTGAGAAAGTCATCCATGCCGAGCTCACTGCGGGCGGGATTGTCATTTATGGCGCAGACCATGTCCCGGACATGTTCGAGACGGCGCAGGGCTTCTCGCTTTCTTGGAATGTCATCACATTTGATGCTGGCAAATCTGCATTCGATGCCTTGCTTGCAAATGGCGGTTCAGTGGTGATGCCATTTAGTGAAGTTCCGTGGAGTGTCGGCTACGGGATAGTCAAGGATCGCTTCGGAATTACGTGGCAATGTAATGTGGATGCACCGGTAGCGTAACCGCTGCAAAGCCATGGAATTAATGAAAAACACCCCGGAAGTTATTCTCGGGGTGTTTTGCTTAAGGGAGGATGATGGGGATCGAACCCACTACCTTCAAAGCCACAATCTGACGCTCTAACCGAATGAGCTACACCCTCCATGAAGCGACAAAGTCTATCATGTAAGAAAAGTCAGTTTCAACCGTATGAAACCAGAAATCTCGACGTTTATCGAAACGTGGGTATATCAGCGAATATCACCAAACCATTATTAGGCCCAGTCGGGAACCGTAAGGCGTTAGATTTCGTTTTACGTATGGTTCAGGCGGTGCGTGTGATCACCTGTAACTAACGGAAAAGGAGATGGTGCAGAATGGATGCCTTCCCGGTGATTTGTCTGATGATGCCATTTCTACTGGCTTTGGGTGGGGAGCCGCAGGTTCCTCGTAAGGTGCTTACACTTCCGGGTGTGCTTGGCCGTGTGGAGGCGGCATACCCAAAAGTACGTGGCATCGCGCAGGAAAAGCAGGCCGCTGCTGGCAAGCTGCGTGAGAAGCAAGGGGCATTCGACACAACCATTAATGTTGGTTTGGAATACCTCAGCTATAACAGCGCAAGCAGCCGCGGCAAGAATGCACAGGCAACCATTTCGACAGCAACGGTTGAAATGGCAATGCGGAGCGGCGCTAAGCTGCTCGTCGGCCGGGATGCAAACACAGGGTTGGTCAAGTCGCCGATTTCGAGCTCCGGCTCCGATGGCACCATTTACGCTGGAATAAAACTGCCACTCCTTCGAGGGGCAGGCACTAATGAAAAGAGCATCGCTGAACTACAGGCGAAGCTCGGACTCCCCCTCGCAGATGCGGCAATCACTCAGGTTATTGTTGCATCAAAGGCTGCCGCAGGCGGAGCGTATTGGGATTGGGTTGCAGCTGGACGGAAGCTGTCCGTCGCACGTGACCTATTGGCACTTGCGGCCCTGCGGGCAAAGCAGATTGCCCGTGAAGTCGACCTTGGCGCTCAGCCGCCGATTGCCGTCACAGAAGCCGAACAGGAGGTCCGCCGCCGTGAGGCAGCTCTGAACAAAGCCGACCGGGATGTCCAAAAGACCGCTTTAAAACTTGCTGGCTACCTTTGGCTTGACGATGGAACACCCCTCCCACCACCGGATGTGGACCAGCTTCCAAACGAAATGCCCTTGCCGAACTACCCTGAGACGGCACGCCTTCAGGCAAGCCGAGAAGGTGCGCTTGCAAGGCGGCCGGAAATTTTGGCCATCCAGCTCCAGCTGCGTTCGGTTTCCCTCGATGAAACCCTTGCCCTAAATGACGGTCGCCCAGACCTCAGTGTCGTCCTTCAGCCTGGACAGGACATGGGGCGCCTCGGAATCGGTGACACCCTCAAAGCCGGAATCAACTTTAGCGTTCCGCTTGGCCGCTGGGATGCATCCGGTCGACGGGACACCGCCCGGGCAAAAACCATTAAACTCACTCAAGACCGAGAGCTCACGAAGCGTCAGGTGCTGCTTGAAGTTGATGATGCATGGTCGGCGATTCAGGCTGCGGTCGAGCGTTTTCGCGCAACGGATGCCGAAGTCCTGCTTGCAAAGCAGCTCGAGACCGGAGAGCGCAAACGCTTCGCTGCCGGTGACTCAACCCTCTTTCTCGTCAATCAGCGGGAACGCGCAACCGCCGAGGCGGTTGGCCGCCTCATTGACATCCAACTTGAATACCAGCAGGCTCTCCTTGCCCTGGATGCAGCATCTATCGCGCTTTGATGAACCTGTAGGATACCAACGATGAGTCAACACAACGAAAACGCATCCCAACGCCACGCACACCCAACGGCTCTTCAGCGCTTCTTTTACCTGATGCGGCAGGAGCGGGGGGACATGATTGTGCTGATCACCTATACCATGGTGGCTGGTATGACGGCTCTCGCTGTTCCGCTCGCAACTCAGGCACTGGTCAACATCGTGGCTGCCGGTGTCCTCATACAGCCTCTGGTCGTGTTGACGATTCTGGTCTTCTTCGGGATGGTCGTCACGGGCGTCCTCCAGCTAATGAAACTCTCTCTCGTAGAGCGTCTGCAGCAGCGCGTGTTTGCGAAGGTCGCCCTCGAAATGGCCCACCGGATGGTAAATGTCCGTGTGCAGTCCGTGCACGGTGAATATGCCCCAGAACTCATCAATCGCTTTTTTGATGTCCTGACCATTCAGAAAACACTCTCAAAGTTGCTCTTGGATGGTTTGACTGTCTCTCTCCAGGCATTTGTGGGACTCATTCTCCTCGCTGTTTACAGCCCGCTCCTGCTTGGGTTTGACATCCTGATACTGCTTTCAATGGCGTTTATCGTTGGGGTACTTGGAATCGGTGGCCTGAGAACGAGCATCGTTGAGAGCAAGGAAAAGTACCGTGTCGCCGACTGGCTCGAAGAGCTGGCGCGCTGTCATATTGGTCTCAAGCTCCACGCAGATGGCGATTACCTGATGGAACGTGCCGACCTCGCAGTCGTAAAGTACATCAAAGCGCGGCAGAAACACTTCGCTGTGTACTACCGCCAGGCGGCGGGGAGCTACTTCTTTCAGGCCTTCGCAAGTGCCGGCGTCCTTGCTATCGGCGGCTGGCTTGTCATCAACCGCCAGCTAACGCTGGGACAGCTCGTCGCAGCACAAATTATTGTGGTTTCTGTCCTCGCATCACTCGACAAACTGGTTCGCCAGGCAGATCAAGTCTTTGACCTCCTGACAGGTCTCGATAAAGTTGGCCATGTCACGGATCTTGTCACCGAGCGGACTGGTGGGTATGACCTGCCTGGCGGTGCACATCTCCCTGGAGTTGTCATCAAATGTCACGGTATCCGCTTTTCGTATTCATCAACGCAGGAAGTCCTGAGCGGCATTGAGTTTGACCTAAAATCAGGAGACCGTGTCAGCCTTGTTGGTGCAAGTGGAGCCGGAAAGTCAACCCTTGCGATGATTCTCTGTGGACTGGAAGAGCCAACGCATGGCACGGTTGAACTGGATGGATTTGATGTCCGTGCACTCGACCTCGCAAGTCTTCGCCGGGAAGTGACGATGGTCGGTTACACGAACGAAATCTTTGAGGGGTCTCTCGAGGAAAATGTCCGGGCTGGGCGTGAATGGGTCACGCATCAGGATGTCTGGTGGGCACTTGAGATTGCACAACTCTCTGACGAAATTGCGCGGATGCCGCAAGGTACCAGCCTTCAGCTCGTCTCGGCAGGCATGAACTTCTCCCGCGGTCAGATACAGCGGCTTCTGCTCGCGCGTGCCGTTGCCGGTCGCCCGCGCTTGTTGATTCTGGATGAGGCATTTACGGGCATTGATGAACGTACAGCAATGGCCATCCTCGACAATATCTACGCTCCTGAAAATACGTGGACCATTGTTGACATTTCCCACGACTCTGAAGTTGTCCGCCGCTCCAGCCGCATCGATGTGTTATCTGAAGGCCGGATTGTCGAGAGTGGCACACCTGATGACCTGGCAAGTCAGGAGAGCAGTGCTTTCCGTGAGCTGTTCCCATTCCTGACCGCGCGTGTTCTTGCCGAGAGGGCATCCCGATGACAACGCCATCCAACCCCACCCCGCGAATCCACAAAAGTCTCGAGCTGGTTAAGGCACCAAAGAGCGGCAGGCGTATCGCCATCATTTTGATCTTGTTGGTCGCATCGGTTGTGCTCGGGCTGATCTTTATTCCGTGGCAGCAGACCGTAACCGGCTACGGCACGGTTTCTGTTTTCAGTGCTATGGACCGTCCACAAAATATCGAAGCACAGATTTCCGGTCGCGTGGTCAGCTGGCATATACAAGAAGGCCAAACGGTTGCTGTGGGTGATGTGATCGCAGAACTGGATGACATTGACTCGAAGTTCCTCGATCCTGAGCAGGAAAGCCGCATAAAAACCCAGCTTGGTGCCCTGAGTGAACAACGTGACCGCGCTACGGGGCGCATTGAGCGGCTTCAGGCGCAGGTTAATCAGCTGACCCTGAGCCGGGATGCGGCTATGGACACGGCAAAACAGCGCATTTCGCAGGCTAAACAGCGCTACAAGGGAGCCCAGCAAGCTGTGCTTGGAGCACGCAAGACCGGGCAGATTGCAAAAGATGTTGTTGAAAGTGGCGCAACCGAACGTGCTGAGCAAGCGCGCTTGCGGGTGCAACAAAGCGAGCAGGCATTGACGGCGGCACGGCAGGAACTCGATACAAGTCGTTATCAGAGAGAGCGGATAAAAACGCTTTTTGATGAGGGACTTCGCTCAAAACGCGACTTTGAAATCGCCGAAAATGACTTTATCAAGCGCAAAACCGATGTCGAGCGTGCAGACCTTGCGCTCAAGGTCGCAATCCGTGATGCCACCGTTGGCAACCTTGATAAAAACCGTGCGGGCCTTGAAGTCGACCGCGTGCAAACAGATATCGAGCGGGCGATTGCAGCCCTCGATGTCGCGGCAAAAGATGTCCTGACAGCACAACTGGATCAGGCGAAAGCCACATCGGATACCGCTGCGACGCTCGATGCAATCGGCGCAACCATCGAAAGTGCCCGTGAATCCGTTGCCAAAATCGATGCCGATATCCAAAAGATGCGCATAGAACAAAGTAATGTTGGCCAGCGAGCGACGCAGCAGGTTGTTCGCTCTCCGGCGGCAGGGCGGATTGTGCGTCTGCTACAGGTTGGGGCCGGCGCTACGGTGAAGGCTGGAGATGTCCTTGCTGTTCTGGCTCCTGAAACCACTGATCGTGCGGTCGAACTGATGATCACCGACAACGATGTAGCGCTGTTACGCGAGGGGTTGCCTGTCCGTATTCAATTTGCTGGCTGGCCTGCGCTGCAGTTTTCTGGATGGCCAAGCGCAGCTGTCGGGACATTCTCCGGACGTGTTGCGGTGATTGATGCACTTGATGATGGAACGGCAAACTACCGTGTGGTTGTGAAGCCGGATACCGCTGCGATTGCATCAAAAACGGAAGACCCGTGGCCAAGAGCAGACCTCTTGCGACCGGGTGCGGAAGCCACTGGATGGATCCTTCTTGGAGAGGTTTCTCTCGGCTATGAGCTTTGGAGACAGTTCAATGCCTTCCCACCAACAGTCGAGCGTCCGCTGGCAGGTGCCATTGGGGGTAAGGGTGATAAGGATGGCAAAGCCGGTAAGGACAAGAGCAAATCCGGAGACAAAAAGTCGCCGTACATCAAGATGAAACTGCCAAAGTAAGGCTGTCTGTGGCGCGCTATGATGATGACATGATGCAAACATCGAAGCGATTTTTGGTCTCCTGTCATCGTGGATGTACGGAGCGCGCACCCGAGAACACAGTTGAGGCAGCCCTTGATGCGCTACGTCTTGGAGTTGATTTGATTGAGTGCGACATCCGTACAACTGCCGACGGGCATCTCGTCATCATGCATGACAGCACAGTTGACCGGACGACCGATGGCTTTGGCCCAATATCAGGGATGACACTTGCGCAGGTTCGCCGCCTGTGCATCCGGGATACGCGCTTTGCTGCCATCGGCATCCATAGGGTCCCAACGCTAGCTGAACTGGTAAAGGCCGTCAATGGGCGTGCAGGGTTCTACTTGGACACCAAGGATGTCCACCCGGTGGCTCTAAAGCGAATTATCCTTGACCATAAGGTAATCACGAAGAGCTTTGCCTACATCTCCACCGATGAAGCAGCGCTTTGGAAACAGCACATCCCCGAGTTGCGCTTAATGGCGACAGCCCCAAGGGATGTCCGGACAGCCGAGCAAATGCGCGACTTTCTGACCAGGTTTCCACTTTCTGCACTCGATGGCCCGCTCACGCTGACCAAAGAACAGATTGCTGTTGCGGCGGAGCTGGGTGTTGTGTACATCCCGGATACGCTCACGCTGACCGAAGGGCCAGGAATCTGGTCGGATGTCATCGCCCGCGGAGCCGGTGGAATCCAAACCGACCGACCAACGGCACTGCTTGGGTTTCTCCACAAGCGCGGGATAACACACTAGCAAATCGTTTTGTGTGCGTGTTAGATAGCCTCAGGAGTACATCGTAATGCCGCATTTGAGCAACGCTGATCAGCAAACAAAGTGGTTTGGACCTATCCAGGTTTCCATCAAGGACCCAAGCGGACCAGCGGGTGCGGGTCTGCCCGGCTGGAAAGCAGATACCAGATTTACCCACATCAAGACAAAGCATATCGAAGTCCGACCAGCTTACTTTGAGCGTGGGGCATGGCATGCGCATCTTGTGGCAAGAAATGCAGGACGGTATAAGGTTGAGATCCGTGTCCATCAACATGGGAGGCCTGTTCGTACCCTACGGGCTGGCGATGCCACCCTCTCCGCTGTAATTCCGCATGGCTTTATCCGCTGCTCAAAGCAACATGTTCAGCGTTTCATCCATGATGATGGAACCCCTTATACGCCTATCGGATTCAACGTTGCTTGGCAGAATGAGGGGGAGCCTTCGTATACGAATAGTCTCTCCCGGATGGCGCAGAACGGTGTTAACTGGACGCGTATCTGGGCCTGTCACTGGGATGGCAAGAACCCTTGGTGGCCGGAGCCGAAGACGGTGCGTCATGAACGGGAATTGTTGTGGCAGCCGGCGCTTGACCGCTGGATGGAAATCTTTACCGCTGCTGAACGCAACACGGTCGGAGTTCAATTTGTCCTGTTCCACCATGGTCAGGTCACGACAGAGGTCAATCCAAACTGGAAGGAACATCCGTGGAACCGAGCAAATCGCGGTGGATGGCTTGAGACTCCGGTTGAGTTTTTCACCGATTTGGAAGCGATTCGCCGAAGCAAGGTCTGGCTGCGTGAAGCCGTTGCGCGCTTTGGGCATTATTCAAGTCTGATGGCATGGGAGCTCTTCAATGAAGTTGAGTGGGTGGATGCCGCACGCAAAGCAAAACGCTGGGATCTCGTCACAAAGTGGCATGCCGAAATGGCACGGTATTTACGTTCCATTGATGCTTATGACCATCTGATCACCACCAGCTCAGCCATTGACCAAAAAGCATTGTGGACCGAGATGGACATCATCGAACCGCACGCCTACCCGGTCAATATCGGGGCCGCTGTGTCAGCGATGGACTTTACGACTTTCCGTAAGCCCGGGATGTTCGGTGAGTTTGGCCCGGCGAATGGCTCGGGTGCGAAAGCACGCATCGACATTTTGGATGGCATTTACGCTGGCTTAATTTCCAACCACGCTGGAGCGGGACAGTATTGGTATTGGGAAAATGTGCAGAAGCAACAGCTGTATCCCGTGTTCAAGCAAGCGCGTAGTATCGTGGATGTCTCACAGTGGTGGTCACACCCCGATGCGAAACCTGTCGCACTTAAGGTAACCGCGCAATCGCAAGCTCCTGGTGACCTCGACTGCACACCAGCCATCGGGTGGGGCCAATCGGACATCATGGACTTTGATGTCCCAACTGCTATCAATGCTGGCGCACTTGGGAAGTGCTCGAGTTACCTGCAAGGCCAGTCGAACCGGAAAATGCAGCCGATTCCAATCACTTTCCGTTTCAATGCTGCAGCCGCTGGAAATGTCGTTTTTGCGTTTGACCAAATCTCAAAGAGTGGTGCGGCGGTTACAGTTACCCTCGATGGCAATATTGTTCTATCGAAGTCTTGGAAGGCTGGTGCCGCTGACCTGAAACTCGATGAGCGTGTAACGATCCCAGTATCCGCCGGGGAGCACATCCTACGGCTGGAAAACACAGGAGCCGATTGGGCGCACATCAAGCAAGTAATCATTCCCGGTGTGGCACCGGCACTCATTGGACGCGGTTTGGTCGATGGCCGCTGGGGATTGTTTTCACTGCAGGGATCCCCGGATGTAACGGTTGATGTAGTCCTCGGGTTGCCTGATGCGATTTATAAAGCCGTTTTTTGGGATCTCGAGACAAAGGGCAAATTTGAGAAGCGACTCACCGTCTCCAAAGGGAAAGTCGTTGACTTTGTGCTCCCGTTCCCGAGGGCAATATTGTTCACCGTCTCTTAGACATCACTATCGCGTGCGGGTGCGTCGAGGCCAAGCGTACGCTTGAGGTCATTAATGCGCGTGCGGCCCACAGGAGCCCGGCGGCCATCCGAGAGACGGACCTCATATTCATGGTTGCCGAGGTGCATTAGCTCTGTGATGTGATTGGTCGGGACAACATAGCTCCCGTGGATTCGGATGAACTTGTTTCGACTTAGCCGTTCTTCAAGCTGGGTGAGGTTTTGCAATGCGCGGTGCTCAGCGCCATCCTTCATCCGGACAAACACTTTCTTCTCACGGGTCGTGATACAGACGACATCACCGATGGGCACCAACAGAATTGCGGAAAGCCCGCGGACGGGAAGGCGCTGGATATCGTTGTCATCAATGCTTTGTGAACGTTGATTGTGGATACGGACAAGGCATTGGAGAAGACGTTCGTTTGAAACTGGTTTGAGCAAATAGTCGGTCGCTTGTTGGCTGAATGCATCCACTGCATGCTCCGAATATCCAGTGACAAACACAACCGCGGCAGTGCTACCGGTAAGTTGACGGAGCTGACTTGCAAACTCCAGCCCGTTCATCCCGGGCATTTCGATGTCGAGAAAGACAACATCCGGCGATGTGCTTTGTAGTAGCAGAAGGGCTGCTGTTGCATCTCCTGCTTCACCAGCCACGGTTACTCCAGCCGCTATAAGTAACCGGGTGAGGTAGGCTCTTGCCAGTGGTTCGTCATCGACAACAATGCATGTCAGCTTCATTTGTTTGGCACCTGAAAGGCTACTAACGTTCCTCGGTTTGTTTTCGACCAGATACGAATTCTACTCCTGTGGCCGTGGCGAAGTTCCAGCTGTCGATTAACGAGCTGAATCCCGTGTGGGCGTTCATCGGATTTGAACAGAGCTTTTCGCATATCTGATTCCTCAATAATCCCCATTCCATTGTCCGCAACGGCGATCATTGCGGTGTCGCCAACCCGGCGTGCAGCGATGACCAGCGACCCAGGGCGAATCGATTTACTAAACCCATGGGTGATGGAATTTTCCACGAGGGTGAGCAGTGACAATGGCGGGATGTGACATGCGAGGACATCATCGCTGATCTCATACCTCACCGATAGTCGCTCTCCTAGGCGGAATTGTTCAATCGTGATGTAGTTGCGTACCGCGGCAAGCTCTGTCCGCAGGGTATTGTCGACAGCTGGGTCGACGGCAAGCAATGTACGCATCAACATCCCAAGCTCGACTGTCGCGCGCTCAGCGGACTTTGCATTTATTCCAGTGAGTGCCGCAATCGAATTGAGTGCATTAAAGAGAAAATGAGGATGGAGCTTCGAACGAATAGCCTCTAGTTGTGCCTGCGTCGCATATTGCCGACTTTGCTCTGCAGAAAGGCGGTGGAATTCTGCCTGCGACCGTTCATGTGCATCATGGATTACCCGCCAGATCACACCCATCCCAAGGCCATTGGAAAGCACTGTCAATGTGAATGTCTGGAAGAAGGCTGCGTCAAAGGGTTCACCGCTAACAAATTGGTTTGCGATATCGCCGGTGCCCTGGGCAAGGGCGGCGACGGCTGCACCAGACCATAGGGATGACCGTGTTTTGACGAGAGAACCTAGTGTCACACCGACGAGAAGCGCTGCACTTGTTGCGACCAGCACGCTGCGTTCCCCAAGGAGGATTGCCGTGATAACCGCGCCTATTGCTGCAAAGGCACCTGCAATCGGACCGGCACTGACGGCAGCAAATGTCACAACAAGGTTGCTTGGTGCATACGGATGCCTGGCATCCGGGAGGAAGTCAAAGAGTGTGGCCACGAATGCAAATAGACAGCCAACTTTAAGAGCCTGCTGCCATGGAATGGCGGACTTGAAGAGATATCCCAATAATGGTGATCGGCTGATCAGGTAGGCGACCGTTACCAACGTACAGATGTCTGTTTCAGCAATTAGGACATTGGTAAGAACGCTTGGATTCATAGTGCGAATTCTAGCCGGATTTGCACCTGACTGGTTCAATACCCTATCGGTGAATGCCGAACTGTACAAATTGGCTGATGGATGTACCAACTCATGCTCGGTTTGAAACCTCTGCCAACGCTAAAGTTAATCTTGTACTCCGCCCGCGGAGTTTTCACAATAGAGGCGTTTCCAAATGAAGCAAGGTTTACCTAAAACACTGGTTAATGACATCACTGCAGGCTTTCTGGTTTTCCTGATTGCATTACCACTATGTCTCGGAATTGCTGGTGCATCAGGTGTACCACCTGTCGCCGGAATCTTGACGGCAATCGTTGGCGGCCTACTTACCAAATTTTTGGGCGGAAGCCGTTTGACCATCAAAGGACCTGCAGCTGGCCTGATTGTGATTGTGCTCGGCGCGGTTGCTGACTTGGGTGGAGATGACCCGGTTGCTGGCTACCACCGGATGTTAGCTGTTGGTGTGGTTGCTGGTGTCATTCAGATTGTGCTGGCCCTTGCACGGTTTGGTGCTCTCGCTGAGGCGATGCCTACATCCGTGGTCCACGGGATGCTCGCTGCGATAGGCGTCATCATCATGAGCAAGCAGGCACACGTGCTGCTTGGTGTAAAGCCTGAAGGCAAAGAGCCTCTTCACCTGATTCAGGAGCTACCGCATAGTTTTGCGCACCTCAATCCCTACGTCACAATCGTCGGTGTTGTCGCACTGATCATCATGTTTGGGATGCCGTTTATCAAGGCTAAGTGGGCAAAATCCATCCCAAG
>Ga0114971_10001988_pt1 | contig 14041 bp, 15 predicted proteins | sample M_140625_MF_Meta_FD_87320 | JGI IMG/M metagenome (GOLD analysis project Ga0114971, IMG submission 87320) | Freshwater microbial communities from Lake Montjoie, Canada to study carbon cycling - M_140625_MF_MetaG | ecosystem: Environmental > Aquatic > Freshwater > Lake | place: Lake Montjoie... | reverse complement strand
ACTTTTTATTTTTTACGAGTTATCAAATATGATTCTATTAAAAAAAATTATGTTTTTGAAAAGAAATATGACAGCATCAACATTAGTGAAGATAAAATTAGAATTGGAGAGGGTCATAAAAATATCATAACTTACGGTAATAAATGGATAATTTTTAGGGGAAAATAAAAAAACCTAGCTGGCATATGAATTAGGAAATACATTCACAGTTTTCATGGAGAAACTTCAATAAAATTATACTATTATGGATAAAATAATTATGTTTATAGTACTATTAGTTTGTTTCTCTTGTACAAATAAAGAAAAATTTGATGAGAAAAAAACTATTATAATTTATAATGAGATAAATGGTCGAATTAAGATTAATCCAATCTCAGGTGAATTAAAAATCAATTTTTTAGATATGAATTATACAGATACTATTAATATTTCTAAAAAAGAAAAGGAAATAATTATGTATTCATTTGAAAGAAATAAAATTATTCAAGAAAAAGGCGAGTCTTGGTGTTTAGATGAAAATAATTTAATTATGCCTCCTTCAAATAATACAATACAAATATTCGAAAATAATAAAATAAAATCTACATTTATTATCAGTACTAGTCTTGATATAAATAAAATAAAATTATGTGACAGAAGATATAGGATTGTTAATTTTAGAGATAATATTAAAGAACTTATAGAAAATAAAGAAGAATTTAAAAGGGCTATTGATACATTTCATAAATATCAAAGGAAGAAAAAGGCTCTATTTTTGTAAAAACCATACGCAACGTAATTGGGTCTATTATTTCCAGTTTATTAATGCACCAACCTATAGACTGGGGTCGTGTGGCAGTAGATGCAGTTGTAACAGGCATTAGCATTGCGGTAACTTTTGGTATTGGGCCTGCCTGTGCCACCATAGGCAACTTTTATGCAAGAGCAGCGGTCTCGGCACTAGCCCATGGCGTGTTTCAAGGAGGCATGACGGCTGCACAGGGAGGCAAGTTTTGGGCTGGGTTTGCAGCAGGAGCAATGAGTAGTATAGCAGTAAGCTTTTGGCAGGGAGGTAGCAGTTATAATCCAGATGGAACAGTTATTGCCGGTAGTGGCATGAAAGGTATAGGAGGAAAATTTGCCGATAGTGTTACTGGCACTTTAGCTTTTGGCGCAGTTATGGGAGGCGCAGGTAGTGCACTAACTGGGGGCAATTTTTGGCAAGGTGCTGTTACAGGTATAATTGTTGCTGGATTTAATCATGTGATGCATGGCGAAGATCCACCGGGTAAGAAAGGACAAAAATCACCAACTTTAAAAGAAGCAAATGAGCATTATAGAAATGGTAACGGAGAATCTATGACGGTTGATGCTTCAACTGTTGATTTGAACTTTTTAGATACTAGTAAAATGGTAAAGGGAAATATATATTCTGTTCAAACATTAACAACTTCCAAAGATGGAAGAGTTTACGGGGGAATTAGAGTTAAATATTTAGGAAATAATCAAGTAGAAATTAGACCTGATACTTATAATTTTGAACAACACGGAACCTTTTTTAGTGAAACATTTAGAAATACCGCTAATGTAATTGGGAGGTGGTATGCTGGAGACGGTACTGCTTACAAAATAAATTTTAGTGGTGTAAATACAATACATTACAGCCCACCACCTGTTTCCACTTATTCACAAACATCGCACGCATTTAGAATGTAAAAAAAATGAAAAAATGAAAAAAATAATTTTAATATTAGCTTTTACAATTGTTGCTTGTAATTTTCAAGCTAGTGATTCTACTGAAGATCTACCTTCAAAATACCAATTTATTGAAGAGGGAGGGAGTTTAAACATGGTTTTAAGAGATAATAAAGAGATAATTGATAGTGGAGCTGTTGATTTTAGTTATGACGATAAATTCATATTCTTTTCGGTAGACACCACTTATTCTATGGAACCAAAAAAAATAGCTAAAGAAAAATTAATTTATTATGTACATAATATACAAAAAGATACTCTTTCAAAGCCTGTAAATTATAACTTTATTAAAAGATTTATCTCAAAAAATAAGATTGAGGATGAAAACAATATTTTAGTTAAAGAGTAAACTTTAAGAGTTTACAAAACAGAAAAGCAAGCTCTGCAAAGAGTTCTTATGAAAGAGCTACCCTATCACAATATTTAATAATAAACAAAAAAAATAATTAATTAATTAAAACAAAAAAACATGAAATCAAAAGTATTCAAAATCATTGTCATAACCTTTGTATTATTCTCATCTTTTTATTTATTACAAGGTTGTGCTGTTGCCAGTTTACCAAAAGAACGTATGACGTTTTCAAAAACTTCTGAAAAAGGGTTGTTAGTAGGTTCGGTAACTTTTCCATCGGAAAGGCCTAACTTTAATGGTTATTTTTTCAGACTTACTAACAATACCTCACAAGAGTTTCAAATAGACAGAAGCCAAGCCGGACAATTGGATGAAGGCAGAACTTATTTATTTGCTATTGAAAGACCAGTTGGTGTTTCAGAAATTCCAAGTGTTAGACTTTTTAATAATAGTATAATAATTGCCGGGCAATATGATGTACGAACAGGTGGTTTTTCAATTCCTTATGAAATTAAAAAAGGGGAAATAACCTATATTGGCAACATTACTTTTAATGATTATGCCAAGAAAGGTGATACTGTTGTAGGATTAAATAATAAATTTGAAAGGGATATTGAGGAATTAAAAAAACTTCAACCAGCGATAGATTGGGATAGGGCAGTAAATGAAACTACTAGAAAAATAGAATATAACAATAAAAAGGCTAGATTATAAAACACACAAACTAAATAAAATACATTAATATTTTATTTTTCTTAAATAGTTTAAATTTTTCTAAAATAATTTCAAAATTTTAATTAAATTTATACCAAAGGGATGGCGAAATAATGGTTTTAAAAACAGATAATTAAAAAACTAATTAAATTATATTAAAAACTTAACTCAACATTTAAAAACAATGAATAAATGAATATAAATTTACTTAGATTTTTCAATTTTATAATTGACAACTTACTATTTACATTATTAGTTTATATATTTTTAGTACTGTTTTGATTAAAGAAAATGCGATTTTAATTTTATTTATCTTATATTTTCTTTATTACTTTTTGCAAGAATTAATTTGGAAGAAAACTATTGGAAAATATTTTACAAAACAATAATTACTACAAAACTTAAAAGTAATAAATATTTTTTTTGGCAAATATTTATTAGAACATTAATACGATTTATTATAATCGATGTATTTTCATATTTATTTACTAATATTGGATTACACGATTTTTTATCAAAAACGGAAACCATTAAATATAAAAAATAATTACATAAAAGTGGAGTTCAGAAACCATTATAAAAACGGGGAGTAATCAAAAATCCTTAAGAGTAGAGAAAATTAACAATATCAAAAATGAAAAAAAATGTTATTAAATTTACAGCAATTTTATTAGTAATTGCAAGTTTGAGTTCTTGTGCAACAGTTTTTGGCGGAAAAGTAAGTGACTGCCAAAGAACAAAACCGGCAGTTGGAGAACCAGCAAGAAAAGTTAGAGTTGGAGCTTTAATTGCAAATATTTTATTTTTTACCCCAGGTTTGATTGTAGATTTTGCAACCGGAGCAGCATATAGGCCTTGTGAAAAATAATAAATTAAGTGGTTAGTCACTGATCCCCGCCCCGCTCCCTGAAGTGTTCTTTATAAACGTGAGCTCTGCAAGGTCTCATATCTTTGCAATGGTTACAAAATCATAACTTTACAAAGCAAACAAAAATAAGGTTGCAAAATCAAAACCGGTTCCTCAAATACCTAATATCATTGGTGTATAGAAAATTAGTTTAGTGGATTTTTAGCTTTTTTAACTTCGGAAAAAAGTATGAATAATGTTTGTTTTTAGCCCTGATTGAAGTGTAAATCCTGGCTTTGCGATAAAATTATACTTTCATGAGATTGCTTCGTTCCTCGCAATGACAGATTGGAACGGAAAGCAGGAATAGACATTGCCGATAATGCCCGAGCCATTCGCTTCTAATAATCGAAATTGGGATTGTTGCCATTGCAACTGACAATTGTTATATTTGTGCAAATTATAGTTTTACGATGAAGAATTTAGTGGAAGAATTGCAATGGCGCGGACTGGTTCACGACATTATGCCTGGGACTGAGGAACAACTTACTAAAGAAATGACGACGACGTATATTGGTTTTGATCCAACGAGCGATTCGCTGCATATTGGTAGTTTGGTGCCGATTATTTTGTTGGTTCATTTAGAGCAATTTGGACACAAACCTATTGCTTTGGTGGGTGGCGCAACGGGTATGATTGGGGATCCTTCTGGAAAGTCGCACGAGAGGAATTTGCTGGACGAATCTACTTTAGATAAAAATGTTGTAGGAATTAAAGCGGTTTTATCTCGGTTTTTAGATTTTAATTCCACTGCTGCTAATGCTCCTTTGTTGGTAAATAACTACGATTGGATGAAAGATTTTTCATTCATTAATTTTGCTCGCGATGTGGGTAAACGTATTACAGTTAATTATATGATGGCGAAGGATTCGGTTAAAAAACGATTGAGCGCCGAAGGAGACGGAATGAGTTTTACAGAATTTACTTACCAACTTATTCAAGGGTACGATTTTCATCATTTGTATAAAGCGCACCATTGCTTGTTGCAAATGGGTGGTTCGGATCAATGGGGAAATATTACTACGGGAACCGAATTAGTGCGAAGAATGAATGGCGAGGGTGCTAAAGCATTTGCTATGACTTGTCCTTTAATCACGAAAGCCGATGGTTCTAAATTTGGGAAAAGTGAAGGTGGCAATGTTTGGCTAACTGCCGATAAAACTTCGGTTTATAAATTTTACCAATTTTGGTTGAATACTACGGATATAGATGCAGAGAAATATATTAAAATTTTTACTTTTTTAGATAAAAATACGGTGGATGCTTTAATTTCAGAACATCAAGAAGCGCCACATTTAAGAGTTTTGCAGAAGCGATTAGCAGAAGAAGTTACTACTTTTGTTCATGGAAAAGAGGAATTGGAACGTGCTATTTTTGCGTCGAATGCTTTTTTTAGTCCGACGATGGAAGATTTAGCAAAACTGGATGATGCTACTTTTGTGGAAGTTTTTGATGGGGTTCCGAATGCGCAAATTACTAAAGAGGATTTAGCAAACGGGATGGATATGATTGCAGCGCTTTCAGCAAAAACTAATTTTTTACCCTCTAATAGTGATGCAAGAAGGGAGTTGAAACAAAATGCCGTTTCGCTGAATAAAGCTAAAGTTGCCGAAGATTATATTATTACCGAGAAGGATTTGATAAAAGACAAGTTCTTGGTTTTACAAAAAGGTAAAAAGAATTATTATTTGATTCAGGTGTTATAATAACTATTGAGGCGCACTTCGGTGGGCCTTTTTTATTTAATAAAGTACCTCTATTCATTAAGAAACTTTATGTTGCGTTGCAATCCGGATAACTTAGTGCGTTTCACTGCAGAGTTTGCAAACACTTTTTTGAAAGTGTCTTCTGTGATTTCTTGCCAATCTTTTTTTGTAAACGATAAAAGTTCTGGGTTGGGATTGAATAACGGTTCGTTATGGGCTTTTGAAAAACGATTCCAAGGACATACATCTTGACAAATATCGCAGCCAAACATCCAATCGTTAAATTTACCTTTCATTTCTTGGGGTAAATTGTCTTTGAGTTCTATAGTGAAGTACGAAATACATTTACTGCCATCCACAACATAAGGAGATACAATGGCTTCAGTAGGACAAGCGTCTATGCAAGCAGTGCAGGTTCCACAATGGTCGGTGGTGGCATAGTCGTAATCTAATTCGAGGTCTACAATTAATTCGGCAATAAAATAAAACGACCCTGTTTTTTGAGTGATTAGATTGCTGTTTTTACCAATCCACCCTAAACCTGATTTTGCTGCCCAAGCTTTATCTAAAACTGGTGCCGAGTCTACGAAGGCTCTACCTGAAACTGCACCAATTTCCGTTTGAATTGTATTTAATAATTCGGTAAGTTTTTCTTTAATTACAAAATGGTAATCTTGCCCGTAAGCATATTTGGAAATTTTATAACTATCTTGATTTTGTTCTTCCGAAGGGTAATAATTTAATAATAAAGAAATAACACTTTTAGCATCGTCTACAAGTAAAGTGGGGTTTAATCGTTTGTCAAAATGGTTTTCCATATATGCCATTTGACCATGTTGGTTTTTGTTTAACCAAGATTCCAACCGGGGAGCTTCTTCATCTAGAAAACCTGCTTTGGAAATCCCACAAGAAAGAAAGCCGAGTCTTTTGGATTCGGCTTTGATTAGTTGTGTGTATTTTTCTTTGTTGTTAATCAAGATGGAAGCGGGGAGTTGGAAGTTGGAAGTTATGAGTTATATGTTTATTTTAAGTGAGATTTAAAAGCAATTGTCATATTCATTAAATCAAAGCAATCTTTATACAACTTATCAAAAAGAGTAGAATCTATATAATTTCGTCTTTTAGCTTTATACAAACAAGTTACAACTTCAGCTATAGAACGAACAGAATAACCAAGAAACCTATTAAACTCTGCATTAGATTGTTCAATACTTCCCTCCGAAATATTTAAAGCGATAGAATCCGAAGCTCTTAACATTTGGGAAGAAAGATTATACATTTCATGCTTTGGAAAGTTTTTACAAATAAGATTAATTTCTTCTCCGAAATCCATAGATTTCTGCCAAATAATTAATTTTTCAAATTTAAAACTCATAGGAATTAGATTAATTAATGAAAATAAATATACAAAAAAAAGCTCAATAAAATGATTTTTCTTCTAAGATTTGTTCTTCCATCTCCCTTCTTCCATCTCCCAACTTCCCTCTCCCATCTAAAAAAGTCCGCCTTGCACATTCATTTTAACTTTGCCTAAATGTTTGTATGCCTTTTCGGTAACTTCTCGACCTCTAGGAGTTCTAACAAGAAATCCTTCTTGAATTAAGAAAGGTTCGTAAACTTCTTCTATTGTTTCTCCACTTTCTGAAACGGCTGTCGCTAAAGTTGATAATCCAACAGGGCCACCTTTGAATTTATCTATCATTGTTGATAGTATTTTGTTGTCCATTTCGTCTAATCCATGCGCATCGACATGCAGAGCTTTAAGAGAATATTGTGCAATTTCGATGTCGATTTTTCCGTTACCTTTTATTTGGGCAAAATCACGTACTCTTCTTAAAAGGGCATTTGCAATACGAGGTGTTCCACGGCTTCTTCCTGCAATTTCAATTGCAGCTTCCATGGTTATTGGCATTTTTAATATGGCGGAACTTCGCTGTACAATGGTTGTTAAAAGTTCGGTATTGTAATATTGTAATCTGCTTTGGATTCCGAAACGTGCTCGCATAGGAGCAGTAAGTAAACCAGAACGTGTTGTTGCTCCAACAAGAGTAAAAGGATTTAGATTTAATTGAACGGTTCTAGCATTGGGTCCCGATTCAATCATTATATCAATTTTGAAGTCTTCCATGGCAGAATACAAATATTCTTCCACTACGGGGCTTAAACGATGAATCTCGTCAATGAAAAGCACGTCGCGGTCTTCTAAATTGGTGAGCAGTCCAGCTAAATCTCCTGGTTTATCTAAAACAGGGCCCGAAGTAATTTTAATACCAACTCCTAATTCGTTGGCCAAGATATTTGCCAAAGTAGTTTTACCAAGCCCCGGGGGGCCGTGAAACAAAGTATGATCTAAAGCTTCATTTCTTTGATTAGCAGCTTCAACAAAAACTTTTAGATTGTCTAAAACTTGTTCTTGTCCAGTGAAGTCGTCAAAGGAAAGAGGCCTTAACTTTTTTTCAAGGTCAAGCTCTTCTGGATTGTAATTAGAATTGGATGGATCTAAATTTTCATTCATAGTACAAATATAACAAAGTTATAGGTAAATAAAAATGCCTCTCAAAATCGAGAGGCATATTAAATATTTTTTAAATCTTAGTGGTGTAATTCTTCTTCACCTGGTTTCATAGGGACATTTTGAGGAACAAAATCTTCATCATGACCTGGTTTGCTGTAATCGTAAGGCCATCTGTAAACTTCTGGAATTTCCCCTGGCCAGTTTCCGTGTATGTGCTCAATTGGAGCAGTCCATTCTAAAGTGTTGGATCTCCATGGATTTTGAACCGTTCTTTTTCCGTAGAAAATACTGCTAAAGAAGTTATAAATAAATACTAATTGAAAAACACCTCCGAAAATAGCAAACATAGTAATAATTACATTTACGTTTTGTAAATCATCAAATAATGGGAAATTTGTATTTTCATAATAACGACGAGGAAGTCCTGCCATACCTATAAAGTGCATTGGGAAGAAAACACCATAAGCACAAATTGCAGTTACCCAAAAGTGAACGTATCCAAGAGTTTTGTTTAACATTCTTCCGAACATTTTAGGGAACCAATGGTAGATTCCGGCAAACATTCCGTAAAGAGCTGAAATACCCATTACTAAGTGAAAGTGAGCTACAACAAAATACGTATCGTGAACATTAATATCTAGAGTACTATCTCCTAAAATGATTCCAGTTAGACCTCCTGTAATGAAAGTAGAAACTAAACCGATAGAAAATAACATTGCAGGATTCAATTGCAAATTACCTTTCCATAAAGTTGTAATGTAATTGAAGGCTTTTACAGCAGATGGAATTGCAATTAATAAGGTTGTAAAAGTAAATACAGAACCTAAAAACGGATTCATTCCTGAAATAAACATGTGGTGTCCCCAAACAATTGTTGACAAAAATGCAATTGCAAGAATTGACATAATCATGGCTCTGTAACCAAAAATTGGTTTACGAGAGTTAGTTGCTAATACTTCAGATGTAATTCCTAATGCAGGTAAAAGAATGATATAAACTTCTGGATGTCCTAAGAACCAAAATAAGTGTTCAAATAATACTGGAGAACCACCTTGGTAGTTTAACACTTCACCAGCTAAATAAATATCCGATAAGAAGAATGAAGTTCCAAAACTTCTATCCATTATTAATAATAAAGCTGCTGATAATAATACTGGGAATGATATAACTCCAATAATAGCAGTTACAAAGAAAGCCCAAATAGTTAGTGGCATTCTAGTTAATGTCATTCCTTTAGTTCGTAAATTAATTACCGTAACAATGTAGTTTAAAGATCCCATCAAGGAAGCTGCAATAAATATTGCCATAGAAACCAACCAAAGCGTCATACCCATACCAGAACCTGAGATAGCCTGAGGCAATGCACTTAGTGGAGGATATATTGTCCATCCTGCTGATGCTGGACCTGATTCTACAAATAATGAAGAAACCATTACTAAACTAGATAAAAAGAACAACCAGTAGGAAACCATATTTAAGAAACCGGAAGCCATATCTCGGGCTCCAAGTTGCAGCGGAATCAATAAGTTACTGAAGGTTCCACTCAGTGCGGCCGTTAATACAAAGAATACCATTATGGTTCCGTGGATTGTAATCAGAGACAGGTAAGCCTCATTAGTTAATACGCCACCTGGGGCCATTTTTTCTCCTAAAAAGAAACTGAATACTTTGAAAGACTGCTCAGGCCATGCCAATTGAAGTCTGAAAAGCATGGACATTCCAACACCGATGATTCCCATAAAAATACCTGTAAGCAAATATTGCTTAGCAATCATTTTATGGTCTATACTAAATATATATTTAGTTATAAACGTGTCTTTATGGTGGTGTTCATGATGATCGTCGTGTAGATCAATGTCGTGATTATCGTGTGCGTGACTCATATTATATAAAATATATTATTTTTATTATTTCATTGGTGCTACAGCCACTAGAGCAGTGTCTTTTTTAGCAGTAGTTGTATCTTTAGAAACTGGATTTTTTTCTGCGTCTTTTGCAGCTTGTTCTTCTTTGGCAGCATCTTTAACAGATTGTACAATACTAGTTTTTCCAGCTAACCATTTTTTGTAATCTTCTGGAGTATCAACAACAATTTTCATTTGCATATTATAGTGGGAAGCACCACAAATTTTGTTACACAATAAAAGGAAATCAAAAGTATAAGGATCTAATGCTGGTTTACCTTCTGCAACTAAATCTTTACTTTTTTCATCTCTTATTCTATTAATGTTTGCAACTTTCTCAACCATATCCGAATTTTCTCTCATTTCGGAAGTCGTAATAGAAGGTATGAAAGAAAACTGAGTTACCATTCCTGGTACGCAATTCATTTGTGCTCTAAAATGAGGCATGTACATAGAGTGTAAAACATCTTGAGAACGTATTTTGAAAATTACTCTCTTCCCTTTTGGTAAATGTAATTCATCAGCAAAAATATCGTCCTGAGCATTAGGATCAGAAAGATCTACACCAAGAGAGTTGACGCCTTCTATTAATCTAACGTTGGCTTTACCTAGAACATTATCCGCTCCAGAATATCTAGCAGCCCATTTAAATTGTTGTGCATAGATTTCAATAACAATAGGTTTATCTACTTTTTCATTAACAAACATGATGTCTGTCCAAGAATATAAACCAAAGAAAATTAAGACTGCCAAAACAATTGCTGGAATAGAACTCCATATAAATTCCAATTTATTGTTGTCAGAAAAATAAGTAGCTACTTGACCTTTACGCCCACTGTATTTATAGGAAAAGTAAAATAACAATCCTTGAGTAATTGTTTGAACAATAAAGATTAGGATCATAGAAATCCACATCAATTGATCCACCTCTTTACCGTGAACAGATGCTGCATTGCTCATTAAAGGGAATTTACCATAATTTGCAAAACAATAAATTGTAATTAAATAAATGAATGCTAAAAAGGCAAAAGATAAATACCCATTAACTTTATTGTCGTTATCATTGGCCACCTGACTGTTGTCAGGAGTTCTTCCAACCTGAGTCAAATCAAAAATCTTAGTTAGTTGCCAAAGTGCAACCGATAATAAAACTAAAACAAGAAGTACTAATAAACTCGTCATTTGTTGTTTACTTTAAATATTAATAATGAAAATGTTTACTTTCTTCTATGAATGGATTACGTTTTGGTGTAAGTGGCACTTTGGTTAAAGCAGTAAATACAACATAAATAAACAAACCTAAAAAGAATAATACAGATGCAATTTCTGACACACCAATAAACCATTGGTCTCCAACTGTTGCTGGCATAACCATATTAAAGAAATCAATATAGTGACCACATAAAATTACAACTCCTGCACCAACGATAATTGGAGCTATACGTTTAAAATCCGTATTGATAAGAACTAATATTGGAAATACAAAGTTCATCACAACAGCTCCCCAAAATGGTACTGTATAAATATCTATTCTAGTTTTAAAATATGTGATTTCCTCAGGGATATTTGCATACCAAATTAACATGAATTGAGAAAACCATAAGTAAGTCCAGAAAATGCTAAATCCGAACATGAATTTAGATAAATCATGAATATGGCTTGAGTTTACATGTTCTAAATATCCTTTAGATTTTAAATACAAAGTCACCATTGAAATTGTAGTGATAGCACTTACAAAGAAACTCGCAAATACATACCAACCAAATAAGGTACTAAACCAATGTGGATCAAATGACATTAACCAATCCCATGCCATAATAGATTCTGATACAATAAAGAATACTAAAAATCCCGCTGACAATTTGAAGTTCTTTTTATAGAAAGTATTGTCGCTAGCTTCATCTTGAGACAAACAATTTTTTCTTGAAATATATCGGTATAAGTTCCAGCCTAACAAAAAGATTGCAGCTCTAGAAATCCAGAAAGCAAAATTTAAATATCCAGATTTACCAGCAATCATTTCATCGTAGTTTGGATTTCCTTTTTCAGTAATTCCTTTAGCCATCCAAGCAAATAAATGATTCGATTCAAATAAATGAGTTCCCGTAACTACTAATAGAATAAAGAAAATTACAGATCCTACAGGTAAATAAGCCGTAATACCTTGCATTACTCTGAATAATACTGGAGACCAACCTGCTTGTGCTACTTGTTGAATAGCATAAAATGCAAGTACTCCTAAAGAAATCAACATAAAGAAAATACAAGCTATATATAAAGCAGCCCATGGTTTGTTTTGTAATTGGTGAAGAACATGTTCGGCATGCTCTTTCTCTTCTTTAGCAACTTCCGCTTCAGATTCGTGTTTGGGTTCTACTTTTTCAACAGCTACAGCTGCAACAACTTTAGTTGAATCGGCAGTTAAAGAATCCGCAGCAATTGTAGCAGTATCTTTAGCAACAATCGCTTCTGTTGGTTTAGCTTCTTCAGTTGGCATAGCAACCGCTTTAGCATCCTCTTTTACTTCTCCTGCTTTGTGTTCTTCATGATGGCTTGCGGCAATTATTTTTTCTGCTTCTTCAACAGTTTTAGGTGCAGCTAAAAACCCATACACAATACCTACAAATCCTAAGGCCATAAGAATAAGTGCTGTGGTTTTTAATTTTTTTGAAAATGTATACATATCTTTAAGAATCTGTTTGTTCAAGTATTATAATTGTCCTTTAAGTTTCATTACATAAGCCGCAACCATCCAACGTTCTTGTTGGTTTAACTGATTGGCGTAAGAACCCATTGAGTTAAGTCCGTAGTTAATCACGTGATTAATACTTCCTTCATTAATTAATCTATCAGCATAACTAGGAACTCCTAAATATTTACCTTGAGTAACTAATCTTCCTTTACCATTTCCTTCGTTTCCATGGCAAATAGCACAATAGATTTCAAAGAGAGCTTGTGCTTTTTCCATATCTACCTTAGCTTCAAATGGAGATTTTAAATCAGCAGCTTTAACTGCCTCATAAGCTTCTGTAGTATTTGGATAATCGTAAGGAATATAACCTCTTTTAATAGTACCTGTTGGAGGTAATTGTCCTTCTTTACCTTGAAGACCTGTTGGAGAAGTGAATGCTGTAGATTCCGAATAGGTTTCATACGCAACCGACTCATACATGTTAGGCATGTACTGATAATTCGGAGCTTTATTATCCTTACAAGAAGAAAAGGAAATTACTATTCCTAATACTAATGCTATTTTTAATAAACTTTTCATGTCTGTTTAGTTCTTTTCAATTACTTTAACTTCAACTGCCCCTGTACCTTTTAAGAAAGAAGTTAACTCTTCTTCATTATCATTCACAGCTACCTCCATTAAGAAGTGGTCATCTGTAGTTCTAACATCTGGATTTTCCGCTTGTTTGAAAGGCCATAATTTACTTCTCATATAAAAAGTAATAACCATTAAGTGCGCTGCAAAAAATACAGTCATCTCAAACATTACAGGAACAAATGCTGGCATGTTTTGAATGTAACTCATACTTGGTTTTCCACCAATATCTTGAGGCCAATCTTGAATCATGATATAATCCATCATGGTTGTTGCTACTGTAATACCAATACATCCGTAGATGAAAGCACAAATAGCAAGCCTGGTTGGAGCCAATCCCATAGCTTTATCCAATCCGTGAACCGGAAATGGAGTAAAAACTTCTTCAATATGATGGTGAGCTTTTCGAGTTTGCTTTACAGCATCCATCAAAATGTCATCATCATTGTATATAGCGTGTATAAATTTATTACTACTCATAACAACTATTAGTGTTTATCTGAATGATTATTATCTTCTTTTTCTCTGTTCTTTTTATAAAATTCTCCAGAAGATTTCAATATTGTTTTTACCTCCGCTTGGGCAATCACTGGGAAAGTTCTAGCATATAATAAGAATAAAACAAAGAAGAAGCCAATTGTACCTGTAAAAATACCAACATCTATAAATGTTGGAGAAAACATAGTCCAAGAAGACGGAAGGTAATCTCTATGTAAAGAGGTAACGATGATTACAAAACGTTCAAACCACATTCCGATATTTACTACAATTGAGATAATAAAGGAGAACATGATACTAGTTCTTAATTTTTTAGACCACATAAATTGCGGAGAGAAAACATTACAAGTCATCATTGACCAATATGCCCACCAGTAAGGTCCAGT
>Ga0114971_10001985_pt1 | contig 14043 bp, 13 predicted proteins | sample M_140625_MF_Meta_FD_87320 | JGI IMG/M metagenome (GOLD analysis project Ga0114971, IMG submission 87320) | Freshwater microbial communities from Lake Montjoie, Canada to study carbon cycling - M_140625_MF_MetaG | ecosystem: Environmental > Aquatic > Freshwater > Lake | place: Lake Montjoie... | reverse complement strand
GATTATGCGAAAAATTTTAAATATAGCGAGCTAACTGGCCGAGCAGCACGCGGTTTAGCGATTGTTACCTGCATGGATTCGCGCATTAATCCGCTCTCTGTAGTCGGAATGAAATCTGGTGATGCCAAAATTCTGCGCAATGCTGGCGCTCGCGTTACCCAAGACGTACTACGTACTTTGGTTTTAGCTACTTATTTGCTCGGCGTTGAACGAATTTTAGTGATGCCACATACCGACTGCCGAATGGCTCAAGAAGATGAAGAAGTCATTCATGCCATGATTGAAGAAAAACATGGGGTAGATACTCGTTCGCTTGAGTTTAATACTGTGGTTGATCAGCGCGCTGCACTCAGCCAGGATCTCGCGCGCATCCGGGCATTCCCGCTAATTCCTAAAAACGTAGTCGTCAGCGGTGGTATTTACAACGTAGCAACTGGCAAAATTGAACCAATCGAGAGTTAAGCAGGATTAGTTCGACGAATTGGGTGTCGAGTTACCGGGTAAGACTGATCGCTTAAAAAATTATTAACAAGCGCGGTAACAATTTCAGGTTTTTCTTTCACTAAACCGTGTGAAGTTCCTGGCACGATTGCTAATTGTCCAAGCGGCAGAGCTTCGAAAAGCTCAATGGAGTGTGAATGTTTTACAACATCATCATCACCAGCCATAACTAATACCGGCACATTTATCTTCGCGATATCAGCGATGCTAATTCGCGGTTCCACTTTCCAGATTTCGTGCATCTTGGCAATCTTTAATTCCATTGTTTCAGGTGCATCTGGCGACATCAAAGCGTACTCAGCGCGATCTTCATCGCTGATTCCAGCGGCATCAAATACTGGAAGTTCAACAATTCCGTCAGGGCTGAAGTTGGCAGCTATTGAAACAATCGACTTAACCAAGTCTGGGCGTGCGATGGCAACCAGGAGTGCAATATTTGCGCCATCGCTGTAACCAACTAAATGAACTGGTTGCTTTATAACCTGAGAAATAAATGCGATTGCTTCATCGCGCTGAAAATCAAAATAGAAACTACCTGCTTGATCAGCACTGCGGCCATGACCAGCACGGTCGTACGCGAATAAGTGAAATGAATCTTGTAGCGGTGGAACCATTACATCGGCAAAAGAATCGGTATTGCTTAGCCCGCCATGTAATAGAAGTAATGGTTCACCATTATTCGCCCATTCAAAACTCCAAAGCTGGTGGCCAGAGACACTTAAATATTTCATTTGTAGCTATCGATTACGCAATATCCATGATGTGACGATTTCCGCGATCAAAAGTTAAATAATTCCAGGTCCAGTCTGCGATTGTGCCAACTTTGTTACGACCACCTAAAAGATAGAAAAGATGTAGAAAAATCCAAATAAACCAAGCAGGAACGCCAGTTAACTTGAGGTTCTTAACTTCCACAACAGCCTTATGGCGACCGATCGTGGCCATCGAACCCTTATCGCGATATTTGAAATCTTGGGTTGGGCGACCATTGCTCAAATTTAAAATCTGCTTGGCAGCCCAAGCACCTTGTTGAAGCGCAACCGGAGCCACCATTGGTAGCGGTCTTCCTGATTCATCATTTAAGCCTGCGATATCACCAATCGCCCAAATATTTGGATAGTGATTAACCTGCAGAGTAGGCGTCGTGTCTATTCTTGATTTAATAATTGGCAGTTTTAGCATTTCAGCAGTTGGCTCACCGCGCACACCCGCGGCCCAAACAGTTACTTCAGATGGAATATCAGCACCATCTTTGATTGATATTTTACGCGGCGCAACTTTTGCAACGGCAGTATTTAGGAAAACCTGAACGCCCATCTTCTCTAAATCTCGTTTAGTCCGCTCGGACAACTTGGCTGAGAATGTAGGCAATAGACGTGGCCCAGCTTCAATCAAATTTATTCTCATGTGTTTTGCCGCATGTTCGTGGTCGTTCTTAAGCGGACCCGAAATAAGTTCAGCTAGCGCACCAGCCATCTCGACTCCAGTTGGCCCACCACCAACCACAGTTAATGAAAGAACAGTGTCATCTTCAAAACGACAGAGATCTTCAAATCGTCGCATAATTTCGGCCCGGATATTTATCGCATCAGCAACACTCTTCATACCTAGCGCATGCTCACTTACGCCAGGAATATTAAAGTCTGCAGTTGCTGAACCGAGGGCAAAGATTAGGTGATCAAAATGGAGTATCTCGCTGCTATCCAATTTAACGGCTTGGTTCTTATGATCAATTTCAATTGGCGAACCCATTCGAAATTTAATATCACTTTTACGCAGACCGCTTCGAACTGGATAAGCCACATGATCAGCTGCTAAGCCAGCGGTCGCAACTTGGTAGAGCAGAGGCAGGAAAGTTTGAAAGTTATGGCGATCGACTAACGTGACGTCAGCTTTACCGGCTAATTCGCGAGCAGCAGTTAAACCACCAAAGCCGGCACCTAAAATAACTACGCGAGGCTTGGCCATTTAGTGCCTCCTTCCATGTTCGAAACTGCAAAAGTTATGGGATAAGTCTATGGTTTATCACATGGAGCCGCAGACCAAAGACCGGAAGTACCTCGTAACAGGGGCTTCTGGCTATGTTGGTGGCCGCTTGGTTCGTAATCTTTTAAATGAAGATTTATCAGTCCGGGTATTAGTTCGGGATAAAAATAAAATAGCGGGCCAGCCTTGGGTTAACCATGTTGAGATTGTCGAAGGTAATGCCAATTCGCAATCTGATCTAATTTCGGCGCTAACCGGGATTCATACCGCTTTCTACTTGTTGCACTCCATTAATTTGGGTAAGAATTTTGATGACATTGAAGCCGTGATGGCCCGTGGATTCGCACAAGCAGCGCAAGCAGCAGGAGTTTCGCAAATTGTTTATCTGGGCGGAATCGCCAATGATCTAAAGTCCAGTCAACATTTAGCTTCGCGAGTTCAGACTGGTGCCGAGTTGGCTTCCGGCACTGTCCCAGTGTTAGAACTACGTGCCGGAATCATTATTGGTTCTGGTTCCGCCTCCTTTGAAATGTTGCGTCACTTAACTCACCGACTTCCGATCATGACTACGCCGAAATGGGTTTCAAATTTGACCCACCCAATTGCGATTAGAGATGTTCTTCATTATTTGCGAAACGCTGCACTTCTTGAAGTTCCAGTAAATAATGTTTTTGATATCGGGGGACCCGAGATCCTTTCTTACGCTGACATGATGCAGAAATTTGCCAAATTATCTGGCTTGCCGCGTCGATGGATTATTAGAGTCCCTGTGCTAACACCAGAGCTATCAAGTTTGTGGATTGGGCTTGTAACTCCAGTACCAACAGCGCTCGCTCGACCACTAGTTGGTTCTTTGATTAATGAAGTTGTCGCGGACCCGAAAAAGAGCATTAATGACTTAATCCCGCCACCACCCGAAGGCTTGCTAAATGTCGAAAGCGCAATAACTTTGGCGCTTTCAAAAACGAGTGACGGCCAAGTCGAGAGCAGATGGTCTGATGCTTCTTATCCAACTGCGCCATGGCAGAAGGCTCAAGGGGATCCCGACTGGGCAGGTGAAATGACACTAAAAGATTCCCGCGAAGCGACAACTGATATTCCGTTAGCGCAGATCTGGAAAACAATTGAAGGAATTGGCGGTCAACATGGCTGGTATGGCTCAGATTTCCTCTGGTTTGCTCGAGGTTTATTAGATCGCATGTTTGGCGGCGTTGGGTTACGTCGAGGACGTCGAGACCCAGATCATTTACGAGTCGGAGATAGTTTAGATTTTTGGCGAGTTGAGAAAATTGAACGCGAATCTGTTTTGCGGTTGTATGCCGAAATGGTTTTACCTGGAAAAGCATGGCTGGAATTTAGAGTCAATGAAGTAGAAGGTAAAACTCATATTGTGCAAGAAGCAACTTTTGCGCCACGCGGTTTAGGTGGGCAGTTGTATTGGTATTCAGTGCTGCCATTTCATACTTTTGTCTTTCCAACGATGTTACGCAACATAATTAAAAAGACTCGACGCAATTCTCGTTAACCTAAATTACAAATTAGTGGCAGACTCTCGGCATGCATGAGTTCACATCTGAAGTCGAGGCACTTGCTAATGAAGTGTTGGCTTATAGCCTTGAGCGATTAAAGAGCGATCCGCCGCTAGATGGTCCGTTATCTGAAGCGGAACTTTTCGCACAAGTCGGAAACACAATCACTGCTAAAGGTTTAGGTGGCAAAGAAGCACTCGATGTATTTACCTCGGTTTTAGCAAAAGCTTGTATTTCAACGGATCACCCACGCAATTTAGCTTTCATTCCCTCGGCACCAAGTGAATATGCGAACCTATTTGATTTAGTTGTTGGCGCTAGCGCCCTATATGGCGGTTCATGGCAAGAAGGTTCTGGGGCGGTATTTGCCGAGAATCAGGCGCTACGTTGGATTGCTGACTTAGCAGGTCTGCCGCAAAGTTCCGGCGGCGTTTTTGTACAAGGCGGCACCATGGGCAATCTTTCTGCGTTAGTTGTAGCGCGCGCACAAGCGCGTAAGAAATTTCCTGATACTTCACGCTGGGTAATAGCGTGTAGCGATCAAGCTCATTCATCTATCGCATCTGCTGCGCAAGTTATGGATGTAGATGTTTTAAAGATTGCCGTTGATGAAAATGGCAAGTTGCAAGGCGAAGTAGTTGCTAAAGAAATCGATGCCTTACATCGACAAAGTGGACGACGAGTGTTTGCAGTTGTTGCCACGGCTGGAACCACAAATCTTGGCATAATTGATGATTTAGCTGGCATCGGTGCAGCGGCTAAAGCTCGTGATATCTGGTTTCACGTCGACGGTGCTTATGGCTTAGCGGCTTTGTGTGCACCTTCGGTTAGATCAAAGTTTAATGGTGTCGAATACGCTGACTCACTAATTGTGGACCCACATAAATGGTTATTTGCGCCATTTGATGCGTGCGCATTAATTTACCGGGTACCTGAGTTAGCGCGCGAAGTTCACACTCAACATGCTTCATACCTTGACACACTGCATGATGGAAATTGGAACCCGTCGGATTATGCAATTCATCTAACTCGGCGTACTCGAGGGTTACCATTTTGGTTTTCGCTGGCAGCATACGGAACCGATGCATACTCCGAAGCGATGGAACAATCACTTGAAGTTGCCAGGTATGCAGCGAAAAGAATTAACGAACATCCAAATTTAAATTTACTTTGCGAACCAGAACTTTCAATTGTTGCATTTACTCGCAACGGTTGGAATGCGTCGGATTATCAAAAGTGGAGTGACGAATTACTAACCGAACAAGTCGGATTTATTCCACCGTCGTCTCACGATGGTCAGCCAATATTGCGATTTGCGATAGTCAACCCATGGACAAAATTCAGTGATATTGATCTGATTTTGCAGCGGTTATAAATCACTTGAAGTTCCCACACTTTTTCACTTGCGTTAAGTAAGATCGTCCTTATGTCCGCTCAAGAAAAGCTCTCGGTCTCGGCAAATCTGACCGACCTCGAAATGGCGATCCTAGAATTTGAACGAAATTGGTGGCGTTATGCCGGCGCCAAAGAGTCCTCAATCAAGGAACTCTTCGATATGGATGCGCCCAAGTATTACCGCCTGCTAAATGATTTGATTGACCGCGAAGATGCCCTGGCTGCCTCACCAATGCTAGTTAAGCGCCTCCGCCGCCTTCGTGAGGCCCGTACTCAGGCTCGTTCAGTCCGCTAAACCCGCTTTTATCCGCGCTTAGCCCCTATTTCAGCAGCCATCCTCGTTTTGCGTGCCGGAAATAATCCCCGTAGATTTGGCGTTAGCACTCGAGGGGCGTGAGTGATAAAACGCCCTGAATGAAGAAATGAACCATAACTAAAAGGAGCAAGACCATGGCCAAGCAGATTGCCTTTAACGAAGAAGCCCGTCGCGGGCTTGAGCGCGGAATGAACGTGCTCGCCGACGCCGTAAAAGTAACTCTCGGACCTCGCGGACGTAACGTTGTCCTCGAAAAGAAGTGGGGCGCCCCAACAATTACTAATGACGGCGTATCAATTGCCAAAGAGATCGAACTAGATGATCCATGGGAAAAGATTGGCGCTGAATTAGTTAAGGAAGTTGCCAAGAAGACTGACGATGTTGCCGGCGACGGAACCACAACAGCGACCGTGCTTGCTCAAGCACTAGTCCGTGAAGGCCTACGCAACGTAGCCGCTGGTTCAAATCCAATGGCACTTAAGCGCGGAATTGAAAAGGCAGTCGAAGCAATTGTTGCCGAACTTCTTTCAATGGCCAAGAGCGTTGACTCAAAAGAACAGATCGCAGCTACCGCATCAATCTCTGCTGCTGACACCACCATTGGCGAAATGATTGCCGAAGCGATGGATAAAGTTGGCAAAGAAGGCGTTATCACAGTTGAAGAATCAAATACTTTCGGTCTTGAACTCGAACTAACTGAAGGTATGCGCTTTGATAAAGGTTATATCTCACCATATTTCGTAACTGATCAAGATCGCATGGAAGTTGTTTTGGAAGATGCTTACGTGCTTCTTGTTAATTCCAAGATTTCGAATATTAAAGACTTGCTACCAGTACTTGAAAAAGTCATGCAGTCAGGTAAGCCACTTGCCATCATCGCTGAAGATGTTGAAGGCGAAGCACTTGCGACACTTGTTGTAAATAAGATTCGTGGAATTTTCCGCGCAGCAGCAGTCAAGGCCCCAGGCTTTGGTGATCGTCGCAAGGCGATGCTTCAAGACATCGCAATCCTTACTGGTGCAACTGTTATCTCTGAAGAAGTTGGCTTAAAGCTTGATCAAGCTGGCTTAGAACTTCTTGGAAAAGCTCGCAAGGTAGTTATCAGCAAGGAAGAAACCACCATCGTTGAAGGTGGCGGAGATGCTGATCAGATTAAGGGCCGCGTAAATCAGATTCGTGCCGAGATCGAAAAGAGCGATTCAGATTACGATCGCGAAAAACTTCAAGAGCGTTTAGCTAAGTTAGCTGGCGGCGTCGCTGTCATCAAGGCGGGCGCGGCTACTGAAGTTGAACTTAAAGAGCGCAAGCACCGCATCGAAGATGCGGTTCGCAACGCAAAAGCTGCGGTTGAAGAAGGCATTGTTGCCGGTGGCGGCGTTGCGCTACTACAAGCTGGTCATGCAGTTTTCGCTAAGTTAAAGCTTGAAGGCGACGAAGCAACAGGTGCCAAGATTGTTGAACTATCAATTGAAGCACCTCTAAAGCAGATCGCAGTAAATGCTGGTCTCGAAGGCGGCGTAGTAGTTGAGAAAGTTCGTCACTTAACTGCAGGGCACGGTTTGAATGCAGCAACTGGTGAATATGTAGACATGATCAAGGCTGGCATCATCGATCCAGCTAAGGTGACCCGTTCTGCGCTTCAAAATGCGGCATCAATCGCAGCTCTATTTATTACAACAGAAGCAGTAATCACCGATAAGCCAGAGAAGAATCCAGCGCCTGTTCAGCAAGGCGGCGGAGATATGGACTTCTAAGCACTCATTAATAGCTCTAATTAAGCAACGGCGCCACCTTCGATTACCTCGAAGGTGGCGTTCTGCTTTACTCTTAGCCCATGAGTAAATGGGATGCCCGCGATTTAGCGCACGCCGCTGCGGTTGAAGATGCCGGTGATGCCAAGCTAGTTGGCGACTTTGTCAATGTTGATTTTGATGACGAAGATCGCATCGCAACTTATTTATTCGAAGCAAACTTAACTGGATATCGCGGGTGGCGCTGGGCAGTTACTGTTTCTAAAGTTGACGATGAAACAACCGCAACACTTTGCGACGTAGTTGTTCTTCCTGGCCCCGATGCACTTGTGCCACCGAAATGGATTCCATATCGTGATCGTCTGCAGCCAGGTGATGTTGGCGTTGGCGACATTGTTCCTTCCTCACTTGATGACACTCGCTTAACAACTGGTGAGGCTGCACTTCCGGCAGATGAAGAGCTAGATCCAGGTTTAGCATTTGAATTAGGTTTAGGTCGTACTCGTGTTCTTTCAATTGAAGGTCGCGATCAAGCAGCTAAGCGTTGGTTCGATGGCGAACGTGGGCCAAATTCACCGATGGCACAGATGGCGCCTAAGCCTTGTAATTCATGTGGTTTCTTTATTCCAATTGCTGGGTCAATGCGTAGTGCATTCGGTGCTTGCGCTAATGCGATCTCACCTGAAGATGGCCGCGTAGTTTCGGTGTCACATGGCTGCGGAGCGCATTCGGAAGCTACCTTTTAAGCGAATAATCGCACTTCACGCCTCAACTTAAGTGCGATAAACTACTCACCTGTCCGCAACCGCGGCTAAACGAATACCAGAGTTAATACTCAAATCAGCAAGCTATAAGGAGACCCCAAATGCCATCAGGCCGCGTCAAATGGTTTAGCCTGGAAAAAGGTTTCGGGTTCATTGCATCCGATGAAGGCGAAGATGTTTATCTTGCAGCTTCATCGCTTCCAGCTGGAGTAACCACTGTTAAGCCAGGCACCAAACTTGAGTTTGGTGTTGCCGATAGTCGTCGTGGCCCACAAGCTCTATCTGTTGTAATCATTGATGCTCCACCTTCACTAGCTGAAAACAATCGCATTAATCCCGATGATTTAGCGGCGATTATTGAAGATTCGATCAAAATGTTAGACAAAGTTGGAAATGGTTTGCGTCATGGCCGTCGACCAACTGCTGCTGAAGCAGAACGTCTGGGTCGAGTATTGCGCGGAATTGCTGGACAACTAGAAGCTTAAATTCCGCTGCGCTTTGCGCGACGAATTGAATAACGCACTCCAGTTGCACCAAGTGCAGCACCAACAACACATGTCCAAATAATTTTGGTATCTGTTCCGATTACAACAGCCACTATTCCGGCTATAAGCCATGCAATAGTTCCAATAGTCACTAGAATTACCACTGTTCGAACTTTTCGATCTAAATTTTGATCTGACATGAGAGCAGCGTAATGCGTTTTTCGGTTAAGAGCGATGGCAACTGGCGCGCTTTCCGACACCGCAATTTTAGAATTCTCTACCCAGCAAATGCTGTCTCAAATATTGGCGGTTGGGTTCAACGCATTGCGCAAGATTGGTTAGTCCTTGAATTAACTAATAGCGGATTCTATTTAGGTTTAGTGACTGCTCTTCAATTTGCACCTGTCTGGTTCGTTAGTTTGCCAGGCGGTGCTTTGGCCGATCGCTTCAACAAACGAAAAGTATTAATGATTACAAATTCCATTGCCGGTATAGCTTCACTGGCACTTGGCTTGTTAGTTGTTACTGACACGGTACAAATTTGGCAGGTCATGGCGCTGGCCTTCGCTCTCGGCGTAGCAGACGCTATCGGTCAACCAGCTCGGCTAAGTTTTGTATCTGAAATGGTTGGCAAAGCCGATGTGCCAAATGCAGTTAGCTTGAACTCGGCAAACTTCAATTTGGGTCGTTTACTTGGCCCAGCTTTATCAGGTCTATTAATCGCGGCCTTCGGAACTGGCCCAGCATTTTTAATCAACGCAGCCACTTATGTGCCGGTGATTATTGTGATGGCAAATATTCGAGAATCTGAACTATTTCGCGAACCTCGCATACCTGGGCCAAACACAATTCGTGAAGGATTGAACTACGTGTTGGCTCGCCCTGACTTGTTCGTCGTCATGTCAGTTATTTTCTTTGTGACAACTTTTGGTCTGAACTTTCAATTATTTAATGCGCTAATGGCAACTAAAGTTTTTGATAAAGGTGTTACAACATTCGGGTTAATGGGAACAATAATTGCTATTGGCTCACTTAGCGCTGCCCTGTTCTCGCCAAGAATAGAAAGATATCGCTCAGCAAAATTTGTAATTCGAAGCGCTTTCGTCTTTGGCTTTTCAATCTTAATTATTTCTTTTATGCCGACGTATCTAACTTATGTAATTATGTTACCTATCGCTGGTGCTGCGGCATTAACAACAATGATCGCAGCGAATTCAACAGTTCAAACTAACTCTGACAGCGCAATTCGTGGTCGCGTAATGGGAATCTATCTATTTCTATTTCTGGGGGGATCGCCTTTGGTTACGCCAATACTTGGGCTGCTCTCTGAAACTATCGGAATTCGCGAAACCATTGCGCTCTGCGCGGCGATTACAATCTTGGCACCGACTTTAATCTGGTTTAAATTCAAAGATCGCCTAGCGGTTCCGGCAGATATTTCGATTGCGGCAGTATTAAAGACCGCTTAAAAGAAACATTCCCAAGATTCCAAAAAGAATTACCAAAGTAACAATTCGTCGAGTTTTATAGCTCATAACTTAATTGTATTCGTATCTTCATGCGATGGAACCTTAACAATAATAATCATGGCGATGGCGATCAACACTGGCACCATAATGTACGCGCGACTAATTCCCAAGGAATCTCCCAGAACTCCTAGCAAGAATGGCGCCCCACCAATAGCTATTCCAGCTGCTAGCGAACTCTTGCCGATAGCTAAATCGGGACGGTTATCGCTAAGGCCAATTAATCTAATTGAAGCTAGAGCAAACTGCATGGAAATACCCAGCCCAATTACCAGAAGTGAGATTAATGAAAGGGCTAAATTGTGAGAGAACCAAAAAACACCAAAGCCAATAAATTGGGCACCAATTAAAATTTGTAATTGATGATCAAGTTTAAATCGTTTTAGTGCTGGCCCACCGAACCAGCGCCCGATACCCATTCCAGTTCCAAGGGCCACGATGCAGACTGTGCTGATTGCAGCCGTTGAACCAACTCGATCTCGCAGCAGAGCGGCTGCCCAGAAAGTTGTGGCGAATTCACTTGAGATACAAGCAACGAAACCAATCCAGGCTAACCAAAATTGTGGTGAAAGCTTTCCGCGTTGTGGGCCATCTACATCTGGCACATGCTCTTCAGTGCTTTTTTCGCGCCCGAAGATGTAGAGAATTAAAGATAGTGGAGCGGCTAGTAGTAGGCCGTAGCGCCAACTAATCGAAGTGCCAGCAAGGGTGCCTACCAATAAAGTTCCCAAGACGTAGCCGGCAGAACCAATTGAATTTGATTGCGGAAGCGCAATAGCTGCATCTTCCTTGTAATGATGTGAAATTCCAGTCACCATATTGTTAATTACAGTTGAGGTGCCAATGCCACCTAATAGTGTGGCCAATAAAGTTAATTGCACTGGTGGGCAGTAAACAAACATCACAATGCCGGCGGCAAAAAGCCCAAGACCTAGCCAGGCTGCGCGATTACGGCCAAATTTGTGAACTAAATAAGGGTTTAATGCGCCAGCAATAATTGATGCGAGCCCCATTGCGGTTCCATGAAGTCCAGCAATTGTAAGTGAGGTGCCTTGGTCTTCGCGAAGTAGTGGTTGGGCAGGGCCGAAGCCACCTAAATAAAAATTAACTAGAGCGATCTGAGCTGAGATTGTCCAAAAAATCCGATCGCGTTGCAGCGTCATATTTTAAAGAGCGGCTACAACGTAATCAATACAAGCAGTTAAGGCTTTAACATCACTTGGATCGATCGCCGGGAACATTCCGACACGCAACTGGTTTTTACCTAACTTGCGATATGGCTCGGTATCAACAATGCCATTTGCTCGTAGTGCTGCAGCAACTGCCATTGCATCGATTGATTCATCGAAGTTAATGGTGGCAACAACTTTAGAGCGCATAGCTGGGTCTGTTACAAAAGGTGTCGTGTATGAAGTTTTTTCAGCCCAGTCGTAGATATGAGCTGCTGATTCGGCACTACGGCCAGCTGCAAAACTTAGGCCGCCATTTTCATTCATCCAGTTAATTTGATCTGCCAGCATCATCAAAGTGACGAGTGCTGGAGTGTTGTAAGTCTGATCTAACCGTGAGTTTTCAATTGCAATTCCGAGGTCAAAGAAAGCTGGCACCCAACGACCGCTCGCTTTAATTTTTTCAGCTCGAGCAATCGCAGCGGGACTCATCAGTGCGATCCAGAGACCGCCATCGGATGCGAATGATTTTTGCGGAGCGAAGTAATAAGTATCAAATTCCTTAGCATCAACAGTTAAGCCACCGGCAGCGCTGGTTGCATCAACTAAAACAAGTGCGCCATCAGTGCCAGCTGGACGAATGATTGGCATCGAAACGCCAGTACTTGTTTCGTTATGGGTTTGGGCATAAACATCGATGCCGGCTTCAGCCACATTTGCCGGATGAGAACCTGGCTCGGACTTAATCACTGTTGGCTCGCCTAGGAATGGCGCCTCTTTGGCAGCACTTGCGAACTTTGATGAGAACTCACCGAAAACTAAATGTTGTGAACGTTGCTCGATTAAACCAAATGTTGCAATATCCCAAAACGCAGTTGAACCACCGTTACCTAGGACTACTTCATAACCTTCAGGAAGTGCGAATAATGAAGAGAGACCTTCGCGCACATTTTTTACTACGTTTTTGACTGGCTTCTGTCGGTGCGAAGTTCCCAAAATTTTCGTGCCACTTGCAACGAGTGCATCTAATGTGGCTGGACGAATTTTTGAAGGACCGCATCCAAAACGACCATCAACGGGCTTAATATTGTCAGGTATTTTAATTTCGCTCACCTGAGTATTCTAAGGGTAGTAGCGGTTTAACGCCCAATTTTTACTTGTGGCATCAAACTCATAACGCAATCGATCATGTAATCGCGAGTAACGCCCCTGCCAAAACTCAATGCTCTTAGGTGCAACTCGATATCCACCCCAATGTGGCGGAAGCGGAACCACTGACCCTTCGGGCCATTTTTCTGCAGCTCCTTGCCAACGTTGTTCTAATTCTTCACGCGAAGCAAGCGGCGCTGATTGATGACTTGCCCATGCGCCAATTTGGCTGTTCCATGGTCTGGTCGAAAAGTATTCAGCTGATTCAGATTGCGCAATCTTTTCGGCAGTTCCATTTATTGAAACTTGGCGTTCCATGGCAAACCAGGGAAAGAGCAATGTCACTTGCGGATTAACTTCGATGTCATGGCTTTTGCGGGAATTGTAATTAGTGAAAAATGTGAATCCACCTTCGGAAATATCTTTTAACAAAACAGTGCGAGTGGAAATGTCACCATCGGCACCGAGAGTTGAAAGGACCATCGCATTAGCTTCGACAATGACCGGATTAGCACGCGCTTCGGTGAGCCAGGTCATGAATGCCGCAAACGGGTCAGCGGGCAAAGTCACTAATCCAGCCTCTCCATATGAGCGGCGCATTGCGGCTATCTCGTTACGAGTAAGTGAATTCTCCATAGCTGTATCTAACGTCACTTTCGCCCAGTAAGCATCTTTAGCCCTCTTGGTAGAAAGCACCCCCACCTAAGGGGCAGAATTACCCTATAAGAATGGTTCGCGAAGCGGGCCTAGCCCGCAGATCAGCCAAAGCTAAAGGGAGCTCAACATGTCTGATGATTTCAAGCCAGGTCTTGAAGGTGTAATCGCATTCGAATCAGAAATTGCTGAGCCCGATAAAGAAGGTAGCGCACTTCGCTACCGCGGCGTTGATATCGATGACCTAGTTGGTCGCGTAACTTTTGGAAATGTTTGGGGCCTATTAGTTGATGATCTCTTCAACCCAGGTCTACCTAATGCAGAGACATTCCCACTGCCAGTTCATTCAGGTGATGTGCGCGTAGATGTGCAATCTGCAATTGCGATGTTGGCACCAGCATGGGGATTTAAACCTCTTCTAGATATTTCTGATGATGAAGCACGCAGCAACTTAGCTCGCACATCAGTGATGGTTCTTTCTTATTTAGCGCAAGCAGCTCGCGGAATCGTGGCACCAGTTGTTCCAGAATCTGAAGTTGATAAAGCGCATACTGTTGTAGAACGAATGATGATTCGTTGGCGCGGAGAGCCTGATCCACTCCATGTTCGCGCGATTGATGCTTACTTTGTATCAGCTGCTGAACATGGAATGAACGCCTCGACATTTACTTCTCGCGTAATTGCTTCAACTGGCGCCGATGTTGCTGCTGCCATCTCGGGTGCAATCGGTGCGATGTCTGGCCCACTTCACGGTGGCGCACCAGCACGTGTGCTAACCATGATTGAAGATGTTGAGAAGATGGGTAATGCGGAAACTT
>Ga0114971_10001984_pt1 | contig 14044 bp, 20 predicted proteins | sample M_140625_MF_Meta_FD_87320 | JGI IMG/M metagenome (GOLD analysis project Ga0114971, IMG submission 87320) | Freshwater microbial communities from Lake Montjoie, Canada to study carbon cycling - M_140625_MF_MetaG | ecosystem: Environmental > Aquatic > Freshwater > Lake | place: Lake Montjoie... | reverse complement strand
AATTTCACTAATATCAATAAAAATATGAAAGCTCCAAGAAATGCCGCTCTAGGAATACGTAGGAAACGAAATGTTCTTAAGAATTTAACAAAGAAGATACAAACAATAAATGGCGGTAAGCGTAAAACAAGACGCCGCTTAGTCATTCCGGTAATGAGTAAATAATGAGAGAATAAATATATATTAGATTACAGATAATGAATTTAATATATACTTGTGTATTTTATAAAAAGAGTTACATTGAATTATTGAAACTTCTCTTAACTTCTATATCTATAAAATCAAAGATAGACAAAGAAACTGATATTCTCATAATTACATCTAGCGAATTTAAACAGCTTATTGAAAAAGAAGTAGAATATCTTAATTTACCAATTTACTATTTTATAATGGAAGTAGATAGTATTTTTGATTCAGCATGTGCAAGACTTAATATTTTTTCATATAAAGATATACGTAAATATAAAAAGATATTGTATCTAGACACAGATACTCTATTTAACAGTGATGTGAATGTATTATTTAATCTTAATATTTCTCCTGAAAAGCTGTATGTCTTAGAAGAGGGATACATTTATCATGAATACTGGGGATCATTCTTATTTGATTTTAGTAAAACGAATCCTGAACAACCTGGGTTTACAACTGGAATAATATATTTCTGTAATACTAAGGCTATAGAGTTATTATTTATTAAAATACAAGATACTATTAAAACTCATTTAGAGAAAAATAAAATTCCTCTATGTCTAGATCAACCTTATATAGTATACGAGGCAGTAATGCAAGATATGTATGATAACCAGCTTATGAAAAAATATTTTGAGAATAATCCTAGTCAGATAGATAAATATAAAATAGTATATCATTTTCCAGGGGATATAGGTAATTATGAAATCAAATCTGAAAAAATGTTAGCCGTTTGGAAAATGATTAATGGCTCAGATGGTATATTGACAGATAAAAAATATTTATGGGAATCTAAGACAATCACGTTTTTAGAGAATGGGTATGTTGACGCTTTTGGTAAAGGGACATATACACAACTTGACAGTCACACCTTCTTAGTAAATTTCGGGTTTAGAAATCATATTATTACATTTACTGATGACTATAAATATTTTGCATCAGTAAGAAGAGGTGATCTGAATGTCATTATTGGTCAACAAATTATATAACCTTTAGCTTCTCTTTATATAATGGATCATCTTTTACATGATCCATTACATGATATAGAATCGCAGGGTATGAATTGAAATCCCTTGTACATCTAAGGCAACTATGTACATTGGAATCCGCCTTCTTCTTAATTATCTTTTCAATATGATTCTTTGCGTGAGTACGAGCTATATGGACTCGACAATGTTCCTTTTTAACGAATGTCAAATCACATTCATCAAATGGGCACTTTATCTCAATAATCTTATCGGTAGAATGTGTCATCTTAATATGATCATCTAGAGCATACTTCTGGTAGAATTTCTTATCACAATCCTTACACTCATATGTCATCTTACCCTCATGCTTCTTCATATGATAATGCATGGTGTTTTGATTCTTTTTTACTGAAGCACATACCGTGCATACATAATGACCGTCATTGTTTTTTTCATACTGAAATACCATTGCCTTGCTTTATGATAAAAAACTGAACTTTCAATTTTTGTACCTAGCTTTTGGCTATGGCCATACATTATGGTCTAAACATTTTATCTTATATTCATATAATGGAAAACGAAATTATTCAGCTTCCCACCTTAGAAAGATATATTGAAAAATATCCTGAGGACACCGAAAAATGGCTAGAATTTATTAAAGAAGATAAAATTAATGATGAAATCAATAAGAGAGCACAACAGAGACTACCATTGGATCAAGACCTTCTTACTTTATATAAGATATTTCATAATACAAGGGCAGATAACCCAATTAATAATCATAATGACGCTTGTCTTTTCTGTAAGAAATCCTGGGAATCTACAAAAGAAATACCAAAAACAACCTTGTTATGCGGACATTCTTATCATACCATTTGTATGTATATTGGTCAATATGACGACGATAGACTAAATTGCGCAGTTGAAGATTGTACAATTCACACCTGGGATTATGTAAGAGCTATTATAATGGCTAATGAAGTTACCGTAACACGTGCCGAAAATATTCTATTAGATTCTTATGTAAAGAGAAATGATTTTAAACAAGACCTCAAGGGGTTAAAAGGTGCTGTTAGAGAAGTAGCAATATCTCATAATTCAGTAATGCAGCTAGCCAAGGATAAAAAGGATGAGTTAATTCATACACATATATTTGCTATTAATCAAATACAAAGAGAGATGAATGATTCTATTAGTTTTGTTCGTAATTCTGAGCAAATGAACGATTATAAAACTAAAATTAGGAACTACAGAAAAAAAGCTAGTTCTATGTTCAGAAAATATCATGTGAGTTTTAGAGATTTATATAGAAGAAGTCTCCTAAAATGCTCATGGAGACTCCGTTGGGTTTTAGAGAGACATAGAAATCCCTTTCCTTTTTATAAATTTGGATTTAGATTTAGAGTTGGTAAAAAACAATGGAAGGATCCTCTTGAAGCCTCTGAAGTACCTGGAGCCCCTGAAGTACCTGAAGCCTAAAGGGATTTCAGATATTTTTTTATATATAAAATGCTCTTTTACACAATGATATACAATGCACTTACAATTCTCTTGAATAATGCGAATCAGCAAACTCCTAATACAAAATCTGTTTTAGTAAAGATTTATAATTTGAGGCCTAGGAAACCAGTTAATTACAAGTAAAATTGAACCACGCACGTACTACGTGATTAAGTACAGGAATGGAATACTACTTAATAGTTCAAGACATGGGATATTATAATGACATTATTCACGGTATTACAACAGACGAAGAGGAGGCTCTTAGATTATATAATCAATTAGAATATACTGGAGTATCAATTGTACGTTATTCAGTTAATGCATATGGAAAGGTTATTCAAGAAAAATCCATTATGCAAAAATAGTCATCTAAATCATCGTGTTATTCTAAGAATAGAATGCTCACGATTATTACACTTGCTATAGGGACTGATTATAAAAAGGGTTTAAGAAAAGCTCTAGAATCTAAACGCCTTTACGCAGAAAAGCACGGATATAAATATATTGAAGCACATGAGGAGGCTTGGGATAGAACAAGACCCGTTGCATGGTCAAAGGTTATTTTATTATTGAATATACTAGAAGGCTTACCAAAGGGTGAACTTGTCTGGTTATCAGACGCCGATGTTTTAATTACGAATATGGATTTAAAAGTCGAAGAACATGTTCTGCCACTTTTACCTCCTGAAAAGGATCTTCTTTTTATTTATGATGCATGCCACCACTTGAATAGTGGAAATGTTTTGATGAGAAATAGCGAATGGCTCCGTGACTTCTGGAAACGCGTGAATGAAAGAACTGAATATACTTACCACATTTGGTGGGAGAATATGGCGATGATTAAGATTATGGAAGAAAATAAGGAAGACCAAAGGAAGATCCAGATTACAAATCAACATAAGAGATTTAATGCGTATATTATGGGTCTACCAAATGAACCCTTGTGGGAACAAGGGGATTTCTTGGTCCATTTTGCTGGAATTTATAAACCAGAAAAAATGGAAGCATTGATTGACGAAATATTACTTGGAAAGACGCCTCGTCTTTCTCTTTCTTGATTTGGCCTTTGATCTAGTTTTTTCCTTTCTACCACCCTTTACAGGAGTTTTTACAACGGCATTAGGATCAGAAACAGGAGATCCAGGAAGAGCAACTACCGTACCAGTAGTAGCATCAAGAACAGCAGGGGTAGGTGCAGCAACAGGTACAGGAGCAGGAGCAGTAGCCATACTAGCTATTAACTTCTCACGAAAACTTTTCCATAAATATCCGAACCTATCAGGTTTAAAATTAACAGATGTTCTTTGCTCAAATTCATCATATATGTCTTTATTATTCCAAGGTGGGTACTTAGATTCTATATAGTTTGTATATGCTTTATGAAATACTGCCTTACCTCTAGAGGTTACTGAACGCATGATATTAAACATATTTTTTCCATCACTTGTTAAAAGTGCATTAAACTGTGGCCTTAAAATAGGAATATAATCATATTCTACAATTGAACAAATAAGAATAAATAAATCATAAGAAAAACATTCATCACTTTCTACAGAATATTGATCCTCTTCTATAAACATACATGCTTTACCAAAATCAATTAACTTTATTTCACCGGTATCGGTAAACATTATATTTCCTGAATGGAGGTCTCTATGAACGAAATGATATTTATTAATAAAATGTAAAAGCATTTCTCCAAGTGTTTGAAAATTCGCACTCATTCTTTCAATTAGATTATAATTAGTTGTTAAGGTTCCTATGTATTTACTTAATGTGAATGGAATATTTTCCATTTTGTAATAATAAAGATGTACTTGTAATGTAGCACTAAATGACGCAGTATCTTCAACAATTTTATCTTTATAGATTCCTTGAAGTTTAGCAATATTCTTTCCGTATGTTTCATCGCATTGTAGAACACATTGTATAAATGCCTCTATAAATAATTCTCGGTGAAATCTTTCATGTTGCACTTCCAAGTCTTCATATCCATTAATTCCACTAAGATAAATACGTTTATAAACATTTCCACTGTTTCCAAGAAAAATCGTTCCATATGTTCCTCCTCCAATTTTTTTAAGAATATCTGTTTCTGAACCATTTGTAAGTTCATACTCAAGCTGGTTTTTCTTTGTAACTGTAACATTAGGCAATCCCTTTGCGATTTCAGTGAATCTACGATTTAAATTTCTAAAATTATCATTACCCTGCTTAGAACGTAGTCCATCTATTACTACCTTTGTGTCATCAATAGAATTTTTATTTAAAATTCTATTAAATTCTTCTACTACTGTATCGCTGGCCATCTAATTATTCTTCTATTTTAATTGCTAACTCTCTGCGACCACGAATTTGCTCGTGTTCTATTTGCTCTACTCTGTTAAATCCATATTGCCGTACTCTTTCTCTATATGCTCGGTCTGATATTAGACGCCTAATAGCATCTTCCCATGCGTCAACGTCGTCGTGGACGCACATGATACCAGCACCAGAAACACATTCTACTAAACCAGGTGCCTCGCTGTGAATCACTGGAACTCCTGCTGCCATGGCTTCCACAGCAGTTCGGCCCCATGTCTCATTCTTAGAAGGCATTACTAGAATACCAACCCTCTTGAAGACAACCGTGATATCCTTTTGATTTTCAATGTATTTTAGATTAGGTGGTGGATCAGAATCCACAACTTGATTACTATATCCACCCTTGACCCCCAGGAACTGAACATCTGACATCTTATATGCTAATTCCTTAAAAAGCTCGCCACCCTTATTGGCATTGCAGTTAATCAAACAGACTACATCATTTTGAATAGTATGTGTTCTCAAGGGTCTAAATCTACTGGTATCTACATATGGTATCATTCTCATATTATCGTGAAGAGTTGGTAGAGTATCCTGTGTCATATTGCTGTTGTAAACAACTGAAATAGGGAAAGACATACGTTGCTGGAGAAGCCATGGATATCTGTCAACTAAGTGAATGAATACGTACACTTGTTTTGTTCTCATTTTAACAATCTCTAGATTCTTAGGATCATCTCCCATCTGGAAAAATACAATGTCAGATTCTATGATTTCCTCCTTACAAAAGGAATTGTGTTGATCGTATTGGTAAATCTTGAATCCATCATATTCACTTTTTTCCCATTGCTTTACAAATATACTAACTTCATGTCCACGTTCTCTCAAGTACCTTATTGTTTCATAGGCACTTAATTCAGAACCAGCAAAAGTAGTAGGTAAGAAACTATCACTCAAGAGTACTATTTTTTTAGTATTCTTAGCTTTTGTTACTTTAATGACTTCTTTTACTACAATTCTATTTTCTACTACTGGTCTAACATACTGGGTCTTGTAATACGGGCTAATTGCAATACAGACAAGGGCTATCAAAGCAAATCCGAGTAGTTCCCTTGACATTCTATCTTGTAGTCTCTTCTTTTTTTATACAATACTAATATAATGGCTGCTACGCGTAAGATTCTAGCTTCTGGCTCAAAGGCACAGGTGTGGCATGGTAGTGCCAAGCACACCTCCGGAGGTTTGACTCGTAAGGATTTGATGAAGACAAAGAGGGGTCGTATTGTAAGTAAGAGGAAGCATGCAATTGGCCTTCGTCGCATTAAGACCCTTCGTAAACTTGGATTCAAGGCTAAGAAGGGTACTTTCAAGTTATTCAAGTAGGGGCTTTGCCCCTACGACCCCACCCATACGACCCCACCCATACGACCCTAACCCAATTACCCTAACCCAATTACCCTAACCCTACGACCCCACCCCTACACCCATCAAGAGTCCTATTTAAGGAACCCCGACCTTTGATAACCGGATACTGATCAACTCTTGATAAAACCTATTTTATCATTCAGCCATCCTCTCTGTTACAGTTCGTAAGATTATTCGCAAATCGGATAGATGGAGCCGCAGGGCGCCATTGATTTCTGGATAGAACCATGTGGCGTTATATAACGGCGTAGTACCGTTTTGCTGAATCGATCCATTCTGTGGATTAAAAATAGAACGCGAATTAATCAACGAAAGGCAGAGACTAGCACCAGATCCTCGGAGTTCCTTGTAGATACTCCTAAGATCTAGATTTAATACACATTGTTGAACAGCAGGTGGTAGTGTAGTAGGTATCTTTGTGAACTGGGTATCTGTTATTAGATCAAGCTTTGGGAAGAAAATAGAATGAGGTAGAAAATTCGTTTGAGTTGTGTCTGATATATCTTTTAGACAAGCACACGTTACTGGATTTTTAGTCATAGTTAGTGCTTTTTGCCAAAATGCCATAGGTACTTGAACCTTGGGGGCCGTAACTATTAAAATAGGACCTCGCATATGTTGTAAAATAGATAGTAATAAACTCCAGTCTGTATTTGATTCCGGGATAAATGTCATGTCCCATGGGTATGCGATTTGCCACGCTTTGAAATCTTTTTTAGATAAAAGTAAAATACTGGTTTGGAATGGAGCAGACCCAGATATAAGTTGGTCATAGAATCCATTTGGCATCGCGCATAAATCACTAGAAGGAAGAATCCATTGACTTATATGACCTCTTAGTTCTGAATCAAATGCTTCTAGTGATATGGAACTCATACTATATATCTTGGAGTCAAGAAGAATCTTAAAAAAACGTAGTACACTAATAGAATGCACGACTTACAAAAAATACTAGCTCTTTCTGTTTTAGCTATAATCATAGATTTACCATGGCTATATATTCAAGGACCCTTCGTTCAAGATATGATTCAAGATATTCAATGCGGTAGATCTATGAACATGAGGCTCTGGGGCGCTATCCCTGTTTACTTTGCGATTGGCTATTTAGTTTCTGAAATACACTCCGCCCCCCGCGCTTTCTTAGCTGGTATGGCTACTTACGCGATTTATGATTTTACTCAACTTGCTACACTGGATAAGTACCCACTTTGGTTTGCTATGGCTGATAGTTTATGGGGCGGAACCCTTCTTGCACTTGTATGGTGGGTCGGTCATCAGTTTGGTCTTGTTCGGCAGAACACATAAGATAATGTTTGCGACACAGAGGCATATAGATATCTGCTCCACCAACTTCCACGATCTCCTTAGATTTATTAGTTCTAAAACTAAAGAGACCATCGGTTCCATCTGAACACAACTTACACAGAGATGTAAGTTTGGTTATCTTGTCTGCGAGAGGAATTAGGCTTAAGATTTGACCAAAGGGCTTTCTGAAGCAATCCCCGTCTAAGCCTGCCACCACCACTCGCTTCTTATGTACTTCTACTGCCTTTAGCACGAATTCATATAAGTCATTAAAGAATTGCCCCTCCTCTATAATAATTAATTCTGAAATCGTGTAAGGCTCATAGGCTTGGTGGGTTGTCAAATACTTTACGGGCAGAGCAGATACCTTGGATTGGTCGTGACTATACATATAGAAGTCTTTTCCGTAACGAGTATCTGACATTGGCTTATAGACAGCACACTTGATTCCAAGAGACTCGTGACGCCGAATAATCGTCTGGAGCGCACTGGTCTTCCCTGCAAACATAGGACCAAGAATTAATTCAAGACTCATGATTACCCTTAGTAGCGTAATAAAAAGTTTCAATTTTTTAAGTTAAAAAAATGAAACTTTTTATTTACATTATAATACACAATGGATCGTTTGAAGCAGACTATATCACGATTGGAAAAGGATGTTGATGAACTAAAACAATTTCATAAGAAAACGGTAGGAATTCCTCCTTCAACTGGTAATGTTCATTACTCTACTTCATCTCAGGAATTTGGCGAGTATTCTCTAGATGAAATGGATACATTTAATTTTATAGTTAGTTCTTCTCTGACTAGCCCCAGTATCTATACTTATTCATACAATCTTGAAAATCCGACACCTGAACTTTCTGCTTACCTAGGTGTTCAAGGAAAAACATTTAATAGTGGTTCTGCAATTTCTATAAATCCAGATAACTTTGAAAAGTATTGTATGGAACAAAAAGGGACAACACCCTTTGTTCTAACAAATGAAATCCGTAAGTGTCTAGAATCAAGGATTTGGACATACAGTAGTGCTCCACTTCATTATAATCATCAGCACCATCAGCCAGATCCTAGAGATAAGAGTATTAAGTTAAATTTCTCAGAAGATATTGAAATATCATTTAAGAATACATATCAAATATTTCCACACGTATCCTTTTACATAACTCCAATAGAACATCCAGGTATTACATGTAGCATAAAGGAGATTACGTGTAAGTATGTTACCTTTACTCTAGTAAATAATACTCCAAAGCAGCAAATTCCAGAGGACTTGACACTTCACTACCATGTAAATGGAATAGTTGAACAATCTCCAGTTGGTGAATTCTTAAACTAAATAAACGGATTATGCGCCCACTGCAACATACCTTGTCTCTGACGAGGACGGCACTCTAAATCTCCAGGTGTACAGTTTGCCTTAATCTGACCAGAATGCCTCGTGAATGCCTTCCAACGGGAAATCTGTATTCTATCTAAATCTGGTAAACGACGACCCATCCAATAACGACAGTACCACTGGAACCAACCACGTTCATCTGGGTTTATTTTGGGATCGGACAATTCAGGGTGTTGTCCCTTTCTTGTTCCACCAGGCACCCAACCTGCATCTACCCAGAAATTCAAATGTTGTCTTGAATCAACACCAAACAAATTCACGGAAACGTCGGGTTCGCCTGGTCTTAGTTTTCCCAATTGAATAGCATTCAAGAACCACTCGGCGGGGAATTCTAATAAACAGTCATTCAAGTACTTCCCTTCAAACACTCCTACAGCCAACATCTCACCTGGTGTTGCATATGGCTTGAAGTTGGGAGCCATGTTTTCTCCTGGATTTTCCTGAAGCACATACGAATACCCTTTTCGCATCTTGTTCCATGACATCACTCGCTGACCCTTCTTAAAAGACTTAATTGGCTTCCCCTTGGAAACTAAAATTGCCAGCATATCTTCAGTCGTCTTGATTTTCAGAATACGCGTATCCATCTTACTTTACCCTGGGGTAAAAAATGATTTGATTTTTTGCCTAGAATTTAGCATAATGGATACACTTGGTAGCTTACCAAAGACACATGAGTTGACTAAGCCTGAGAAGGAGTTTGTAAAGAGTCTAGATAAGAAACATTTAGAACTACATCAACTGGCAGTTGAGCTTCTTCAGACATCGTATAGGCCGGAATGGTCTCATATGTACAGAGAACATTCACAACCTAAGTAGATATGCCATGTCCTTACTCTAATATATTAGGAATACCAGGTGAAGGAGTTCATGCACCAAGGTTTTATGGATTTGCTCTCAATGATACACTTGCTACTCTGGTAGCAGCCCTTTTAACTTCCTTATTTTTTCAAGTACCTATACTTTATTCTATAGCAGGCTGGTTTATTGGAGGTGAAGTTCTTCATTATGTATTTTGTGTTGATACTGCCTTCATGAAGATGATCGGTATCAAAGCCTAAACACCAACCACGTTTTAAAAGTATTCTGAAAACATTTATGAACAAAATTTTTTTCGGAGCTACATGTATTGATACCACGCTGAAAAATCTCCGGCGCATCGTATCATCTTTTTCCAGTAATTCTGGTTCCGTTTCTGTAGTGAGTATTCCGCGTATTGAGGCACAAGTAGACCTCTGGAAGAGAACTCTTCCAAATGTAACACCATATTACGCTGTAAAGTGTAATCCTGAGCCAATGCTTCTTCAGACACTTCTTAAAAACGAAGTAAACTTCGACTGTGCAAGTTTACGCGAAGTGATTGAAGTAAAGAATAATGTTAACTACGACGAAGTCACTCCCGATATTTTGTACGCACACCCTATGAAATCTAAAAGAGATATTTATGCGTTAGAAAATTACGGTGTTACTACAACTGTTGTAGACTCCCTGGAAGAATGTGAAAAGTTAAAAGAATGCGGATGGAAAGGTAGTGCATTACTTCGTCTCGCAGTGAATGATAAAGATAGTAAGATGCCTTTTTCTTCCAAGTTTGGTGCAACAGAAAAGGAATTAGTGGAAATTGCAAAATTTTCCAATATTCCTATAACAGGGGTTTCATTTCATGTTGGTTCTGGCTGCGAGAACCCATCACAATACAAGAGCGCAATTGAATTTGCGTCTGGAACTGGATTTGATATTTTAAGGAATTATTTACATTTACCAAAAATAGTTGACATCGGTGGAGGATTTTCTTCAGACCCAGATGTTTTCAAAAATATGATGAAAATAATAAAAAAAGATATTGATAATATTCCAAAGAATCGCGTTGTTATAGCAGAACCTGGTCGCTTTATAGCACAACCATCTCAAGATTTGTTTGTAAAAGTCATCGCAAAAAAGCCTGGTCAAGGAGGTGGATGGAGATATGTTGTTGATGAATCTCTGTATGGACACTTTTCTTGTATTCCATTTGATCACCAGAAACCAGCATGGTTTCGTGTACCTGAATCTGAATATGATAAAGCTAGAGATGTTAATTACTCTATTGTCTTTGGAAGGACATGTGACAGCTTAGACGTTATTGCAAAGGGTTTAATGGAAGATTTAGAAGTAGGGGACTGGCTCTATTTTCCTTTGATGGGTGCGTATACTTCTGCCACTGCCTCAGAATTCAATGGTTTCCCCAAACCTGAAGTAAAAAAAGATGAAGGGTTACTTCCTACCACGCATCAAGCATGGTCAATGGTAAAAGAATTCCACAGGACAAACTCTACTCTTCAGTATTCAAATACTCTTGTTCCGATTCTTTAACCTTAATTACTATATGATCAGTTTCTCTTCTTTTTATAGTAATAGGTCTATGTCTTACAATATTCTCAACAAAGATATCTGCTAAGATAATGCACACAGGAATGAAAGGAATATAGGCATATGAATCCATTATATACTTGGATTCATATGATTATTGGATTTCAATTTTTCAATCATATATGTCATAGTAGCAATCTAAAGCAAGAACAGGAAACTCTTGTTCACAAGGGGTAAAGGGTAGACCTGCTTTTTGACGGATTAGCATTAATTCATAGGGAGTCAGTGACCTAGTACTCATAGGATTCACGTACTTCTTTTTCTCAGTGTGTTCTCTGTGAATCTCTCTGAGTTCTTTAATTAAGATTCTCAGTTTACTCATAAAGAATTGCCTTACATTAACCTTATCTAGATCATCCTTAAAATTCATCTCTTCTGTACATATTTGAATAGCATACTCAATTTCAGAAATACCCTTTTTAAAGGTAGTATTAAATTTATTCCAGACATAATGGTCTAGAGTTGATTCCTTGGATTCTTTGATATCTTTCAGAGTATATTCAAACATTCTGTAATAATGATGGAAATGAATTTCAACTCCTTCAGAATTCCAAAATAAATCCATTAGTTTCTTTAGCGATTCTGTAATACGGTGGGCATTCTTGACAATTACAGACATCTTAATATGCGGTCTTAAATAATGATTCAGGGGTAGTGGGTAAACTATCGTATCGTAGATAAAGCAAGAACATAACTTACACATGTTGTTACTATTGCTAACGCAACGAATGGCTTCAATTTTTATTGTGAGGCCCACTTAAGCCTAAAAATGAATTACCACACTACTGTTAGATAGGTATGCGCTGGCTCTTATTATTACTGTCAATTGGCCTTGTGGCCACGTCCCCTCCTGTGGATACGAATACTCTGGTTAGAAATTTGAATGCAAATGGTCTAGCTAATTCACCTACATCAACGGCATCAAAGACCTCTACTAAAACAACTACTTCAACTAAAAGTAGTTTCCCAACCCGACTTGTAACACCCACTTCTACTTCTACGAAGACCATCACCTCTACAATGACTTCAACTCGTTCTGTAACTACTTCTAAAACATCTTCACAGAGTCCACAGTCCACTGTAACACTTCTTAGTTCTAAAACTTCCAGTACTTCCTCCAAACAAACGGTGTCACCTAGAACTACGGTTACTTTGAGTAGTTCACCCTTACAAAGTAAAACTCAAAGCTCTAGTCCAACAAATACCAGGTCAACTATGGGTTCAAAGACCTCTTCATCAAGTGGATCTCTAACTCTTTCCGCAAGGCCTTCTAAATCACCGTCTTCAAGTGCAACAAATACTCTAACGTCTCTAAATACCAAGACTATTCTGCCTTCACGAAGCTCTACTACCACTTCTACTTCTTCTAAAACAAGCACTGGATCTTCTACACCAACAAAGTCAATGGCTTCAACAAGGACAACCACGTCTTCTACGACATTTACAACTTCATTGAGGGACTCTAAGACATCAAGTGCGAGTTCTCTTTCATCAAAGTCTAACACTGGAACTACTACCGTTACTTCCTCTCGGAGTTCTAGTAAGACTTCAACTGTTTCAGCAAGTTCATCTAAGCATCCTAAGACATCTCCTACAGTACTACGCGATTCATATACAATCACTGGATCTCTACAATTCACTAAAACTTCTTCACTTACGGCAACTAGTTCATTTACACCTCGTAAGACACATACGCATTCTGCGTCACCTTCTCCATCTATGTCTAGGTCAGCCAGTCCATTTAGTACTGGTTCTGTTAATCATTCAGCCACTTTATCTAGGACACCGAGGCCTTCTCTAAATCAGACTGAGTCAGCATTTAGTTCAATTACAACATCTTCTTCATTCAGCCCTCTTGCGACAAGGTCGCAATCAAGGAGTCCAAATAATACATTGAGTTCCATGGCTTCAAAGACTTCAACTGCCTCTGGAACACAAACCAGATCACCTCTTGCTACAAGGTCACCTTCTGGAACCACAACCGGTTCATTGACACCCAGAGTTTCTATAACACCTCCTATAACTAAATCTCATTCTGGAACCCCGTTGATAAGTAAGACCCAACTTGGAACATATACATTGACTAAATCTACTGTAATTACTATAACTCAAACGGTTTCTATTACCCGTTCTATGTATTCAACTGAAACTTCTACTGACAGTTTTATCAGAAAGACTGTAACAAATACCTACACTGCAACTTTATCAAATTCAATCACATCTGGAAAAACACCGAGTTCTATTCCTTCTAATTCACTCTTTAGCACTGCCTCTTCAAGTTTCACTGTATCCTTCACATCATCTCCTTCACAGAGTTCATCTGTAAGCCAGTCTAGTAGACCTTCTGATTCTTCTACAAATTCTCCATCTCAGACCTCTTCTAGTTCATCTACATCTAGTATTTCAATTAGTGAAACACCTTCCACATCTGGATGTTTCACGAGTTCTAGTTCTAATTCAGTAACAAAAACAACCAGTACTTCATTCTCAATAAGTAGAACTAGTTTGAAAACAGTTTCTTCAAGTGGATCTCCATGTGTTT
>Ga0114971_10001977_pt1 | contig 14069 bp, 10 predicted proteins | sample M_140625_MF_Meta_FD_87320 | JGI IMG/M metagenome (GOLD analysis project Ga0114971, IMG submission 87320) | Freshwater microbial communities from Lake Montjoie, Canada to study carbon cycling - M_140625_MF_MetaG | ecosystem: Environmental > Aquatic > Freshwater > Lake | place: Lake Montjoie... | reverse complement strand
TTCGCCAGGAATGTAGGCGATGACTTCTTGGCCATTCGTAAGACGAACCTTTGCCACCTTGCGGAGAGCGGAGTTTGGCTTCTTCGGTGTGCGGGTCATAACTTGCACGCAAACGCCACGGCGCTGTGGGCAGTTCACCAAAGCTGGTGATTTCGACTTGACCTTGATTTTTAAGCGTCCTTTGCGGACGAGTTGATTAATTGTGGGCATTTATAAACCTGATTTTATGATTCGCGGCATATGGCGGGAGAACGAGCGGCGGTCTGCGGCTGGCGAAGTCCCCCATCACCTTGCGGGAGTGGAGGAGGTTAGGGGGGATACAATATGTTGCAAGAAAAAAAACACATTTTTTCTCGGTCTCTCAAAATTGCAGATCTTGGACTAAATCTCTGGACAATTCGGGCATCTGAATAATCCTGCAAGCCGCTTTGATGACAACGCTAGAAGTTTTAAATGCCGCCACCTCGTATTTGGATAAACACGGGGTGGAAAGTGCCCGATTGAATGCCGAGCATTTGCTGGCGCATGTGCTGGGTATGCGTCGACGGATTGATCTTTACCTTCAGTTTGAGCGTCCGCTTAGCGAAGGTCAGAGGGCTCCCTTGCGCGAGTTAGTCAAGCGTCGCGCGGACGGAATTCCGTTGCAGCACATTCTTGGCGAGGTTGAATTTTGTGGACGTGTTTTCAGTTGCGATGCACGGGCTTTGATTCCGCGTCCAGAGACGGAACTTCTGGTTGAGTTGGTCTTGAAGGAATCCGGCGCTGCTGCGTCTATCCTCGATGTCGCGACGGGTAGCGGGGTGATCGGATTGAGCTTGGCCCTTTCTCTCCCCGATGTCGCCGTGACGCTTTGCGATATTTCTCCAGAGGCGCTTTCTCTCGCAAGGGATAATACCATGCGTCATGGCATCGCTGATAAAGTCACTCGAAAAGAATCGGACTTGCTTGATTCCGTGGAGGGGATTTTCGACATCATTGTTTCGAATCCTCCCTATATTCCGACAGTCGATGTTGCGACACTTTCGCGAGAGGTTCTAAACGATCCCGTGCTTGCATTGGACGGGGGAGCGGATGGTTTGAGGATTGTTGAGAGGCTAGTAGAGGCCTCGTCGCTGAAGTTGTCTTCAGGGGGATTGCTTGCATTGGAGATCGGGCACGATCAAGCCGCGCGTGTGGTTGAGATTCTGAAAGTGCATAATTTTCGGGACATCGTCGTTCATCGCGACTATCAAGACGTCGAAAGATTCGTTTTCTCACGTCATGGATAAAATTGTGGTTCACGGGGGGCATCGCTTAAGCGGCTCCGTCAAAATAAGCGGTTCCAAAAATTCCGCTCTTCCCATTCTCGCCGCCACATTATTGACGAGCGAGCCTTGCACGATTTCGCGTGTGCCCGATCTCAGCGATATCCACTACATGCTCACAATTCTGAGTGAGCTTGGGTGCGAAGTCGAGCGGGCCAGCGGGGTCGTAAAAATCCGAGCCGAAAAAATTCTCAGCCAGGCTCCTTATGATATTGTTCGCAAGATGCGGGCCTCGGTCTGCGTTCTTGGACCATTGCTTGGCAGGCAAGGTGAGGCGACGGTTTCTCTTCCGGGTGGATGCGTGATCGGGGATCGACCGATTGATTTGCACCTTCGGGGATTTGAGGCCTTAGGCGCGGCTGTTCGTGTCACGGGCGGTGACGTGAAGGTTTTGGCGCCGAAGCTCCGCGGTGCGACGATTTCTCTTCGCAGTAAATTCGGTTCGACCGTTCTTGGAACGGACAATGTCATGATGGCTGCCGTGCTGGCGGACGGTGTCACGATTATTGATGGGGCTGCTGAAGAACCTGAAGTCGTCGATCTCGCCAATTTCCTGATCGCTATGGGGGCGAAAATCGAAGGTGCCGGCACGAGAAAAATTATCATCGAGGGCGTCAAGGAACTCCACGGCGCGGAGCATGAAGTCATCCCTGACCGCATCGAGGCGGGAACTTTTTTGGCTGCCGCGGCGATTGCCGGTGACCATGTTCGTCTCCAGCGAGTGAACCCACTCCATTTGAAAGCGGTGATCGATCCCCTCGTTGATGCGGGATTTTTGATTGAAGTCAACGGAAACGAAATTTCGATACGCCCTGGAGTCAAGCGTCGCCCACTCAAGCTTGATACTTTACCTTATCCTGCCTTTCCGACCGACATGCAGGCTCAGATGTGTGCCCTGCTTGCAACGACTGAGGGAATCAGTGTCGTTACAGAAAACGTCTTCCCTCATCGATTCATGCACGTCGCCGAACTCAAGCGCATGGGTGCCGATATCGATCTTCAGGGGGCGACCTTGGTGATCAAGGGAGTTCCGCAACTCAGTGGCGCACCGGTGATGGCGAGCGACCTGAGGGCTTCTGCGGCACTCGTTCTTGCCGGACTGCAGGCTGATGGTGTCACCGAAGTTAATCGGGTTTACCACATTGATCGAGGCTATGAGTCCATCGATGAAAAACTGAATGGTCTAGGCGCTCAAATTGAGCGCATGAAGGCCTGACTCGCAATCCCCGCCCGTGCATTCTCGGGCGGGTGACACGACCTTCAGTTAATCAAACCAAGAGGGATTTCGCTTTCTCCAAGGCTTCAGCGATTTTGGAGGTATCTTTGCCTCCGCCACGGGCTGAGTCTGGCCTCCCGCCTCCTTTGCCTCCAACGATCGGAGCGATGGTCTGTATGATTTTTCCCGCTTGGATCTTGGATGTGTATTGCGGAGACACCGAGGCCACGAGAGAGACTGCGGAATTGGCTGAGCCTGCGAGCACGAGCACACCCTCAAACGTGCCTTTAAGGGCATCAGCGATGGCTTGGAGTTCGTCACCATCTGCGGAGCCCAGATCTTTGCAGAGGAGGGGAGTTCCGGAGATGTTTTGAGTGTGCTCGATCAAATCGCGAGCGCGAGCTGCGGCATCGCGGGCGCGAGCGGCTTTGAGCGCTTTTTCCAATTCCTTTTGCTGAGCTAGGATCGATTCAATCTTTCTCTCGATCTCGGCGGCGGGACAGTTGATTTGTGCGGCGATATTTTGCAGGCGATGGGAGTCTTGAACGGCCTGAGTAGCAGCCTCCAACCCAGCGACAGCTTCGATACGACGAACGCCTGCGGCGATGGCGGACTCGCCAAGAATCCGAAAAAGACCGATCTCGCCGGTTGCGGTGCAATGGGTGCCAGCGCATAGCTCCATCGAGTATCCGTCGAGGTTTTCAGTGCCGCCGATTTGGACAATGCGGACGGTTTCACCATATTTATCACCGAAAAACTGCATGATGTCTGAGCGTCCGCGAACGTCGGCATAGGGGACTTCTGTCCATGTGACTTTGGCATTTTCGAGAATGCGTTCATTTACCAAGCGTTCGATTTCGCGGACTTGCTCGGAGGTGAGTGGGCCGCTGTTGAAATCAAATGTCAACTTGTCCGGAGCCACTGAGGAGCCCTTTTGCGTGGCATCGGGTGATACGACCTCATGCAGAGCCCAGTGGAGAAGGTGGGTGACTGTGTGGTGACGCTGGATCGCGTCGCGACGAGGTTTATCAACGCTGATTTTTACCTCACTGCCGATCGCTGGTGCATCAGCGGAATCGAGGATGTGGAGCCATGTGTTACCGATTTTTTGGGTATTGGAAACAGCCCAGAGTTGGCCGCTGCCAGTGAGCGTCGCTGTGTCACCAACTTGACCGCCCATTTCGGCATAGCAAGTGGTCGCATCTAAGACGACGGCCGTTTTGTCTTTGATTGAAACAACCTCTAAAACATGGGCAGTTGTCACGAGATGGTCATATCCCGAAAATGGGGTGGGTGTTGAGGTCTCGATTTCCGAGAGCGTGATGACGGTTTTTTTCTGAGCGGCGCGGGCGCGGGTACGTTGGCTTTCCATCAGTGTCTCGAAACCGGCATTATCTACAGTGAGTCCGCGTTCGCGGGCCATCAGTTCCGTTAAGTCCAGAGGGAAGCCCTGTTCGTCATAGAGGCGGAATGCGAACGCGCCTGATATTTGAGCGCCTGTAGGGAGCGTTGAAGCTTCTGTATTGAAGAGCTCGATACCTTTATCGAGAGTACGATTGAAGGCTTCTTCCTCGCGGCGCAAGACCTCTTCGACATGCTTTTGGCGTGTGCGGATCTCCGGAAATACATCGCCCATCGTCCTGGCTAGCACATCAACGAGACGAAAGAAAAATGGCTCGGTGAGCCCTAGTGTGCGACCATAACGGACGGCACGGCGAAGGATGCGGCGAAGAACGTAGTTTCTATCGGTGTTTCCGGGTTGGATCCCGTCAGCGACGGCGAACGAGAGGGTTCGAATGTGGTCCGCGATCACGCGGAAAGCGACGTCGGTTGCAAATTGCTCGGGCAATGTGGTGAGTTGAACGCCGACCTTAGGAAGAGTGGCGCCGTAAGTCTTGCCGGTCAGTTTTTCCAATTCATCAAAGATGGGGCGGAAAATATCGGTTTCGTAGTTCGAGATGCGCGCGTTCGCAAAATCCGTGAGTCCCTTGGTGCCTTGGATGATGGACGTTACTCGCTCAAAGCCCATTCCTGTGTCCACATGGCGTGCGGGAAGGGGACTGAAAGATCCGTCGGGATTCGCGTTGAATTGGATGAAAACAAGATTCCAAATCTCGATGCACTCAGCTGAGCCCATGTTGACAAGCGCGCCGCCAGTGTCGCCTTTCGGGGTTAGATCCACGTGAAGTTCCGAGCAGGGACCGCAGGGGCCCGTATCGCCCATCATCCAAAAATTGTCTTTTCTGTTTCCGTTGACGATGTGTTTATCAGGATCGAGTCCGACGGAGCGAAATTTCTCCGCCCAGATTTCCCAGGCTTCGGTGTCACGCGAGGCGGGGTCACCCTCTGCAGGATTGTAGATCGTGGCGTAGAGGCGCTCCGGTGGAAATTTCCAACGTCCCACAACCAATTCCCACGCCCACTCGATCGCTTCCTTTTTGAAATAATCTCCGAACGACCAGTTCCCGAGCATTTCAAAAAAGGTGTGGTGGTAAGTGTCGAGGCCGACATCATCGAGGTCGTTGTGTTTGCCTCCGGCGCGAATGCATTTCTGCGTGTCCGCCGCGCGTTGATCGGATGCTGGTGTTGCGCCAGCCCACTTTGTGACGTCGGGTGTTTTTTGCCCGAGAAAAAAGGGAACGAACTGGTTCATGCCCGCGTTTGTAAAAAGAAGGTTCGGAGAGTCGGGCATCAAACTCGAGGAAGGAACGAGGGTGTGGCTCTTCTCGTGGAAGAAATCGAGGAAAGACTGGCGGATTTGTGCAGATGTCATAAAAAAATCAGTGCGTCAGAAAACCCGAGATCGCTTCGAATGACAACCCTCTTCAGGGGGGAGTGAGGGCTTTGAGGATCGTTGACGGGACTAAGAAAATCTCTGGTGATCCAATGATATGGATAGGGACTGAACCATCGGGGAGCGGGGCACCTATGGCAAGATCGAGGACGACTTGCTCGCCAGCTGGAGATTCTGGAGTGTTTTCCGAAATAACGGAAAGAAAGGTCAGTCGATGCAGTGGGGTGTTGAGATAATGCTTCTCGAGTTCAACGGGAGTGGCTGGCAGGAATTTGATGACCTTGGTGGTTCTCAAAATCTCAACAAGGCGGGGGATCGTGTCCGCTTGTTGGGTGGCGGGGGAACGTTTGATCTCGCGCTGGGCTCCAGCAGTGCTGATGCGGACTAAATCGATGAGGTCTGGATTCAGTCTCGCTGTCGAGCGGTCGCGAAGAAGGTTCATATCAGTGGACAGGAATTCCAGATTTTTATCCGGGATACGGCACTCAATATGGCGGGGTTCGAGTCGGACGTAGTAACCTCCATCTGGTGCAGGTTGCCCGATGGTAATAGTGGAAGGGGCGGTATCGCCTTCCTGGTAAAGTTTGATGCAGGCTTTTTCCCCAGCCGTTCCTGTGAGAATGGGGTCGGTTGTGGGATTGTTTACGAATTCCTTGAGTCGAAGATGGAGGATTTGATCCACTAATTTGCCCACGGCAACTTCGTCAGCGGGAGTATTGACCGGCTTTAATATTCGCCATCCTGTCGGAGATCGATCTAATTCGAGGATGGTATTTGCACGACGGATTTCCAGTTTCTTTAGTGTGTCTGGAGCGATCGTCGTTAGGCGTCGGTCGCGGAAGCTCGACGGGGGTTCGGTGATGAGGCGAACGAGGTCGTTGGGGATCAGGAATACGGTCTTGGAATTCTCAAAAGAAACGTAATTGCGTGTGCCATCCACGCTGCTCTTTCCAACGAGCAGAGATGGCGGCTTGTCGCCTTTAAAGTCGATCTGGAGGCTGCTTTTTTGGACTCCGTAGCCCGAGAGGTTTTTGTCGTCTCTGAGTTCGCTGGCATCAATGCGGTCGAGGATGATGGTGCCGAGGGCAGATTCGAAAAGCTGTTTCATGGCTTCCGGCGCTGCGACATCGTCAGTTCCAGTCGAAACGATCCAATCTGCGTCGACTCTTTTCAGGCGAAACGATTGGTCGCCATTTTTGATTTTGATGTTGCTGATCTCATAGGGATCGAAATCAAAAAGGGGTGACCCTGCAGCTTTCAGTCGTCCTTCCGAAAGACGCCAGTTTGATGTGGTGGCCACGAAAACGATCAATCCTGCAGCTGCCAGCACAAGCAGAACAGTGGCTAACTTGCTCATGCCCTCCGCCTCCACCAAACAATCAGTCCTATAAATGCAGCCGCTGCGGGCATTCCGACCATCACAACTAAGGCGAGTTGTGATAATTGAAGGTCGGTGAGTTGAAGAGCGAAGCGAGTGGTGTTTTTTGCCGTGATCCCGCTGAGGTTGCCTTGTTCGACAAGGTAGTTGATGGATCCAATAAGGAGGTCCAGTCCAGGCCGTGAGATCGAGGCATCGTAGGCGAACTGGGACGACCCGACAACGATGAGGCGGGACGTCTGTACGTTGAGGCGGTCATCTTCCACGCCGTCACGGTCGGCCAAAGCAGCGATGATAACCGGTTGGCCATGGTCGATGCCATCATCGTAGCGCACGCCGTCTGTTTGGTTCGGGGCGAAATCCGTTTCTCCCCAAAACTCCTCGGCGGCCTGAGTGAGCGGGCGTATTAGGATTTTCTCTTTTTGGACGAGGTCTTTGTCGAAGGTTAGTGACTGAGTTGCCCCAGGGAAAAGGATATTCATTCCTTGAAGGCGTCGCGTGACTTCCGCGTTTTTTAAGACCTCGCCGGTGACATCGCGCAAGATGCCCATTGCGAAGGGAAGTTTGATGAGGCGGAGAACGCGGTCATCTTGTGGGGTAATGCCGTTCGCGGCCAACAAGGCATGAAGGCGTGGAGTGGAGGCGTCGGGATCCAGTAGGACCAGCATCTTTCCTCGCACGCGAAGCCATGCGGCAAGGACAGCCGCCTCACGCTCGTCCAAATCAGACTTCGCTGCGGCAATGACGATGGCTGCGGCATCCTCTGGCACCTTGTCGATGGAAGAGAGGGAAAGTGGGGTGCAGATCGCATTCTGGCGTTGGATGGCATCGATCCAAGTGGATAGGTCGCCGTTGATATTGGGTGGGGGCTCGCCATGCCCTTGGAGGAAATAGATATTCTGACTCCCCGCTTTAAGAAGCCCCATGAGCGCGCTGGTGAGGATCTGTTCGCCACGGAAGCCCAACAAGATCGGCAATTCGCCTTGTGCGACGGGGGACATATCAAAATCTCCCATCTCCGCCAAATTCACCAACCGATGCCTTTCATCATAATCAAGGATGGCGATGTTATCTAGGCTCGTGAGGTTGTATTTCGTCTGGAGTTCCTGAATTCTGGAGAGATTGCGTGTCGGATCCACGTATTCCACAACAAGGCCCTGACGTTTGTTGAATAAAACCTCCGTCATCAGGCTGCGTATATCACCAAGGATCTGGGATGCCGGCGAAAGGAACGAGGGAGAGGAGACGATGATGATGTTGAGGGGCTTTTTAAACTCCTTCAGGACGATTTTGGTTTGATCGGAGAGGGAGAACTTCTGCGAACGGGAGTAGTCGCAGCGCTCGTAGTGAGTAAACCCAAGATAGTTGACAAGCAGGTAAATGATGGCAACGGCGAGACATTGGAGGCCGATGCTGATTTTGATTCCAGTGCGTCCCGGTGTCATGATTTCCAGCGGCGGTATTGAAAGACGTGGAGTGTGGCAAAGAGAACCAGAATCGTGGAGCTAATGTAAAAAACCACCGGCCGGGAATCCACGATGCCCCGTGAAAAATCCACCATGTGTTCGATAGGGGAAAAGTAATACGTCACCTCGCGCAGGATCGAGCCAGTGGCTGGCATGATGAAGGAGAGGAGTCCGAGAAAAAACAAAGCTAGGATTGCGGCAAACGAGATCATCGCCGCGACGATTTGATTATCCGTGAGAGCCGAGGCTAGGCAACCGATCGAGGTGTAGAGCATGCCCATCATGGTCAGTATCGAGTAGGCGCCGATGTAGCTGCCCGCCGCCCCAGCCGCATTCATTCCCGTGATCGTTTGGAATGTGACGAAATAGAGCAGGCTTGGTGCCCAGAGAACGAGGTAGAAGAAAAGTGCGCCAGCGTATTTGGCCAAGACGACCTGGGAATCTCGGACTGGCGCGGTCATGAGCATTTCGATGGTGCCCATTTTAGACTCCTCGGCAAAAACTCGCATGGTCGTAAAGGGGAAGACCAACAAAAACGGGAACCAGAAATACATGGTGTTGAAAAAGGCTTCGACCACCGTTGTGGTTCCACGCCCGTTGTTCAGCATTGTGATCCCCGCATGGAAGTTGAATCCAGTAATCACCAAGAAAAAGAAGAGCACGACATAGGCGATGGGTTGATGGAACGTCGATGCTACCTCACGGCGAAAAAGAATGAAAAAGCGGCCCATGGTCAGAGTTCCTCTCCGTTTGTGACTTCCGCAAAGACTTGCTCCAAAGAGACTGGCGGTCGGCTCAACTCGCGGACAGGCCAGCTTTTTTCCACAGCAAATTGATAAATGGTTTCTCGGGGGTCATGGCCCGGTGTGCATTGAATCTTGAAAATAGACCAAGGTCCGTCGTTCCGGATGTTCACGGTTTGCACGCCTTCTAGTTTACGAAGCTCAGCTGCCGCCACGCGGGCGTCGGGCACGCGGGCGTCGAATAAAACATGACCTTCCTGACCGAGTCGGGCGCGGAGATTTTGCGGCGTATCGAGCGCTTCGATCCGTCCCTTGTTAATAATGATCACTCGCGAGCAAAGCATCTCCACTTCGGGAAGGATGTGTGTAGAGATGAGAATTGTGTGGTGGCGTCGAAGATTGCGAATCAAGTCGCGTACAAGGCGGATCTGATTTGGGTCGAGGCCAATCGTGGGCTCGTCGAGGATGAGGAGATCAGGTTCGTGAACCATGGCGTCAGCGAGACCCACCCTCTGACGGTAACCTTTGGAGAGGCGGGATATTATCTTTTTCTCGACATCCTCAAGGCCACATAATTCCAGCACATCGCTGATGCGATCCCTCAATCGTCTCCCTGGGACTCCCTTCAATGACGCCCGATAGCGGAGGAATTCACTGACCCTCATGTCGGTGTAGAGGGGGACATTCTCTGGCATGTACCCGATATGTTCCCGGGCACGCAGTGAATCGGTGAAAACATCACAACCCGCGATCTCGGCTGTTCCGGATGTGGGTGGGAGAAACCCCGCGAGCATTTTCATTGTCGTGCTCTTGCCAGCGCCATTTGGCCCGAGAAATCCGACGATCTCGCCTTTCTGGACCTCAAAATTGATACTATCCACAGCTGTGTTAGCACCAAATTTCTTTGTCAGTTTTTCCACCTTGACCATGAACTGCCCATTATTAAACCGACTTTGCCTTTTGGGGAAGAAAAAGGGTGATGATCAGCAAGAGAAAAAAGGGTTTTCAAACTCGTTTCAGAAACTGTCACAGAAAAAATCTGGATTCACAGTAGGCTTAATTTTGATGAATTGTCACCGCGTTCGGTAGTGCAGATAGAAAGGGATTGCAATAAACAGGGAGGGTGGAGTAGGGGTCTTTCCTTACATGAAAAATACGAAATTTCGCTCAGGTGTTTTGTTTGGAGATGAAGTCAAGTCGTTGCTCGATCAAGCCAAGGCTGAGAATTTTGCCCTGCCGGCGGTCAATTGCATCGGAACGAGTTCAGTGAATGCTGCTCTGGCCGCTGGGCGCGAGTTAAATTCCCCAATGATGATCCAGTTTTCCAACGGCGGAGCCCAGTTTTTTATTGGAAAAGGTGTGAAGGGGGACAATCAACTTGGCCCAGTGCTTGGCGGTATCGCAGGAGCCATTTACACAGATCAGGCGGCGAAGGCCTATGGCGTTCCTGTGATTCTGAATACGGATCACTGCTCGAAGAAATTGCTGCCTTGGATCGATGGTCTATTGACGGCAAGCGAGGAGCAATTCGCAAAAACGGGGCAACCTCTTTACAGCTCCCACATGCTCGATTTATCGGAGGAGCCACTTCTGGAAAACATCGAGACCTGCTGCATGTATCTGCAACGCATGGCGAAAATGGGTATGACTCTCGAAATCGAACTCGGCGTTACTGGTGGAGAAGAAGACGGCGTTGACAATAGCGATGTGCATGAGTCCCGACTCTACACACAACCAGAGGAAGTCGCCGCGATGTATGAAGCACTCAGTGACGTGAGCTCGAACTTCACTGTGGCTGCGGCCTTCGGCAACGTGCACGGCGTTTACAAACCAGGGAATGTGAAGCTAAAACCCACGATCTTGCGCGATTCTCAAGAATACATTCAGAAGAAATTTGGAACCGCACCGAAGCCTGTGAACTTTGTTTTCCATGGTGGCTCGGGGTCCTCGCGTGAGGAGATCCGCGAGGCGATCAGCTACGGTGCGATCAAAATGAACTTGGACACCGATCTTCAGTGGGCTTACTGGGAGGGCATTCGTTCTTACGATGAGAAAAATCACGATTATCTGCAGGGTCAGATTGGCAATCCTACGGGACCAGATGCGCCGAACAAAAAATACTACGATCCGCGCGTGTGGTTGGGTGCCGCCGAGGCCGCCTTTACCAAGCGCTTGTTGGTCTCCTTTGAGGACCTAAATTGCGTCGGTCGTAACGCCTAATCGCTCGACTGGTTCATGATCTATTGAGATAACGCTTGGCGTTCATCGCTGAGCGGTATCTCTATTTTTTATCTACAGCTGCCGCTTGCTTATTCCGTAATCAAGCGCTTTTTAGGGCCTTTTTTTCTTTTCGATGTGGACGGCGTGAAACATTCGGTGGACGACCGGTGAAGCCAACAGGCCGACGGATACAACGACAACGAGCGTCGAGAAAAGGGAGTAGAACGACGAAAAAATCTTCAACGCATTAGACGAGGTTCTTTCTGTGTAAAGTGGGCCTGCGCCGCTGAGAAGCATGCTTGATTCCAAGAAGGCATCGATAATGGGGAGTTTGCCCAGAATGGTGTAGCCCAGCATCCCGATCGCCAGACCGACAGCGACCAAGGCCAAAGCGATGAGAAATTGAGCCAAGAAGCGGCTTGCAAAAACATGCGTAGGCGCGAGCGGTTCGGTCTTATGTTCCCAAATCATATTTTGAAAATTTCACCCCCATTTTTGATCGCGCTCCATTTTGTTTTAGGGATGTGCCGGAATGGGCGCGATGTCGCCCTTGGATAGACGAGACTGGTATTGGCTCCAGCTCATTGGCGCTGCTTTGGATGAGATTTCCACCATGGAAACACAACCATCCACAGGACAGACAAGACTGCACAGGTTGCATCCCACGCAGTCCTCTTCACGGACGACGGGGGCGGCCTTGCCTAGCATACGGCCTGGGCCATATCCGATGCCTGTGGTCTCGGGGTCGAGTAGATCGATGCATTGATGAGCTCCATCTTCGCAGGCGATATGGCAGAGATTACATCCGATGCAGGTGTCGTGGTCGATACGGGCCACGCGCTTGAAGTTGAGATTCAGATCCTCCCATTTGCGGAGAGACGGAACAGCCCGGCCCACAAGCTCTCGTGGGGATTCCATGCTCTTGCTGTCGAGATAGGCGCTGAGACCGTCAATCATGTCCTCAACGATTCGGAATCCATGGTGCATGACGGCCGTGCAAACTTGGATGGTGGTCGCTCCGAGGGCTAAGAACTCGGCGGCATCGCGCCAGTTTGAAATTCCTCCAATGCCCGAAATGGGAAGTCCAAACTCGGAATCCTGGGCGCAATTTTGCACCATGTTGAGGGCAATCGGTTTTACTGCAGGGCCGCAATACCCGCCGTGCGTAGAGGCTCCATCAACATAAGGTTCTGGCACGAAGTTATCGAGATTCACCTGTGTGATGCTCCTGATCGTGTTAATGAGCGAAATCGCGTTGGCCCCGCCTCTCTTGGCAGCGCGCGCGGCTTGGGTGATGTCGGTGATATTGGGCGTGAGTTTCACGATCACCGGCTTGCTTGCGACTTCCATTACCCAACTGGTGATCTTTTCCGCGACATCGGGATTTTGACCGACGGCCGAGCCCATCCCTCGCTCGCACATTCCGTGTGGGCAACCGAAGTTCAACTCAAACCCATCGACTCCCGCATCCTCGCCGCGGCGGATGAGGTCATGCCAATGCTCGCGGGTATCAGTCATCAAGGAGGCAATGAGAGCGCGATCCGGCCAGCGATCTTTGATTTCCTTCAGCTCACGAAAATTCGTCTCGGGCGAGCGGTCGCTGATAAGCTCAATGTTGTTGAAGCCTACCATGCGTTTGTTCCCAAGGCGGAGAGCAGAATATCGGGAGGCTACATTGGGGGTTGGGTCGCCGATCGTTTTCCACACGATACCACCCCATCCCGCCTCAAATGCCCGGTGGGCCTGATAGGCCGTGTTCGTGGGTGGCCCTGAGGCAAGCCAGAATGGGTTAGGTGAGCGGATTCCAGCGAAGGTGACGGAAAGATCGGCCATGGAAATTAGTGGTTGGGGGGGCGGATAGGGTTCCAAAGGCCAGCTCCGCTGGGTGGGCGAGTGATGCCTTGTCGTGAGGATTGTTTTGTGGGGGTGGCGGGTTTTCCTGTGAGCATACGGTGGATTTCCATCGCGGCTTTTTTTCCTTCGCCCACAGCGTTCACGACTTCTTTGCCCCCATTGGCGCAATCACCGCCGGAAAAAATCTTGGGAAGGCTGGTGCGGCCGGTGAGGGGATCGGTGGTCACGCATCCGCGAGCATCGATTTCCAGAGCGGGAAACAGCTTCTTGAGTAAACTGTCTTGTTTGGGTTGTCCGATCGCGAGGAGCAATTGGTCGCACGGTTCGATCCACTCTTTGCCACTCAAAGAGTGGATAAACTTCACTCCGGCGAGGTTGCCTTCGACATCGCGTACGACCTCCACTGGCTTGGCCTCAAAAACCATCCGGCATTCTGCGGCTCGTGCGAGAGCGACTTCAAAAGTATAAGCACTCATGTCCACCTCTTTTCGGCGATAGGCGAGAGTCGCAGACGGAGCGCCGAGTCTTTTGGCCTGGCTGACAGCATCGATGGCGGTATTCCCACCGCCGATGACGAGAACCGATTTTCCGATTTCAACTTCCTCGAGTGGCATCTCATGAATGTCCCGAATAAAATCCAGAGCGGGCCTGACGCCTGGACCGTATTCGCTTGCGATGCCGAGATGGGATTCACTCCCAAGGCCGATAGCGACGAAAACGGCATCGTATTCCGAGTGCAATTCCTCACCAGTGAGGTCTTCACCGACATTCACGCCGGTTTGAATCTCGACGCCGAGGGACTCCACCAAACGGACTTCGTCGAGGCTCACGCTGGGCTTCATTTTATAATAAGCGACGCCACGGGTATTGAGTCCCCCCGCATTCGACTCCTTTTCAAAAATAACAGCATGGTGTCCAAGTTGGGCGAGTTCGGCTGCACAGCCTAGACCGGCAGGACCACCCCCAATGATTGCTACGCGGAAGCCGCTTTTTTCAGTGGGCCTCTTTAGAACCGAGATGCCGTGTGCTGTGACAAAATCTGTCGCGTGACGTTGGAGGAGTCCGATTGGGATGGGCTCGTGGTCATGGCCGAG
>Ga0114971_10001975_pt1 | contig 14078 bp, 18 predicted proteins | sample M_140625_MF_Meta_FD_87320 | JGI IMG/M metagenome (GOLD analysis project Ga0114971, IMG submission 87320) | Freshwater microbial communities from Lake Montjoie, Canada to study carbon cycling - M_140625_MF_MetaG | ecosystem: Environmental > Aquatic > Freshwater > Lake | place: Lake Montjoie... | reverse complement strand
GTCCAGACCCCAATCTTCGTCCTGAGGAACTTGATATGATAGAAAAAGAATATCTATCGTCATACATTTTACGAATGGTAGGAGGACGTAGAGGTCTTAATTTAGATTTATTTGAAAAGGCTGTAACACATCCAGATATGGCTTTTATAGCAAAAGTAATGAATGAAAAATATGAAACTCCTATAACCTGGTCTCCTCCTCAAATACCTATAGGACCGCAAAAAGTAGGAAAAGCAACAATCACTGAAAAAGGAACTGCTAATCTGGGCCGTTTTGCTCTTAATGCTCCTCCGATGGCATTCGGTCCTGTTTATCAAGGAGCCAGTTATAAAGATGTACATGTTGCGGAACTTTCACAAAGTTTCCTTGAATTAAAAAATTTCATTTTTACACTTTTTGATCCACCTCTACGGTCTTTGGCTGAATTAAAACAAATTATGCGTGACCAACATGAGCGAATAAAGATTGCTGGTAGAGCAAGAGGTATTAGAAATATGTGGTATGGAGAAGCTCGTAAATTAACTCATTTTCCGCATCTATGGTATCCAGCAGGTTTAGCAGCAGGTGTTGCTGAGTCTGATAGATTTAGATTTAGAGGCGATGGAGGCATTACAGTAAGAGTTCCACCTCCTCCGAATACAGTTCGTCCTGATAAAATATGGGAACTTGATATTTATCGTAATCCAATGCCTTTAATGATTCGGAATAAAACTAAAACTGATTCAGACGATTTATTTGGTACACTTTTGCGTGAGGGTACGCCTCAAACTGCCCTAGAAATTCGTAGTCAAGAGAAACCTAGACGACACAATGATTTAACTCTAAATCTTGATGAATTAGATAAAGCAATTCAATCCCGCAATCTTGGTCGCTTTCTAAATATAATGAAACAAGGAAACAGTGATGCGTATTCTGCTGCTAGACGTTATAATCTGGGTCTTGAAAATGGCACTGAACGGCCACCTGAAGTTAAGCCGAATATGAAGCATCTAAATCCTGAAAATCGTCCTGCTAGTATAATCGCATCATTTCTGGGAGGACCTGTAAGACAAGATGGTCCTTTGCTAGCGGATCAAGTTCCAACAAAAGTAATACCGCAAACGCCTGAAGAGTTACAGAAACGTTTAAAACAATCAAGTACAATTCAGCCAAGGCCGCGAAAGACAAGAAGGGCAAGAAAAGCAAGGAAAACGCAAAAAAACAGGCATAAGTAGAGATGTCTTTAAAGCCTTCAGTTCGTTTTGTCATTGCTTTCGGTGTTCTCTTCGGTCTTCTTTATGGGCTCTTACTACCTGAGACATTTACATCCTATAAGGCTCAAACAGTTCTTGTTAATAGTGCTACACATCCTATGACAGACTCGGAGATTGAGAAGGCTCTTGGTGTAAATAAGTATTTACCAAGTGCTGAAGATGAAGAGGATGATGAGAATGAAGATGAAAATACCATGTAATAAATAGGAAATGCGTGTATCTAAATTGATATTAGTACTCGGTTTGACCGCGTTCTATCTTCTATTCACTCTTACAATCGTAAATGATACTTTCTTGGACTACGATCAAGCATCTACTTTTGCGGCACAGTTAAGAAGAAAAGCACTAGAAGGAAGTGGCTATGGCGGCGATAATCGCTATAGTAAGGAAAATATCAGTAAGATTTTTGTTCCATCTGATGCCACACCTACTTTAAATTTTGACCCCGCATCTACATTTGCCGCACAGTTGATGCGTAAGAAGGTGGAGGCTGGATACGAAGATTCGCGTTATAGCACAGACCGTGTAAATCGTGTTTTTAGTCCTTCATCTTCTAAAGAGCAGCAGTTTTATCCCCAACCTGATTATATCTATGCCAAAGATAATCTATTACAACTTTATTCTGCTATAGTTATTGGCCCTGTAATAATTGTTCTATCGTATATTCTTTTAGATAAACTAATTAGGGAATGAAGCCTTTTACAATGGCTATTTTAGCAGTTGGTTTTACAACACTTGTATTTTATGCATTAAACCCATTGGAACCATTTACAACATCAACACAAAGTCCTCTTGATTTACAAGAACTAGTTGCGAAGTACAGAAGTATGTCACCGGAGGAGAGAGAACAATTAAGATATGAAATCCATCAACGACGTAATCAATTGGGTCTAGTAGATAGTGGTTTTTTTGAAAAAGGTCTTCATCCTGAATTGAAACAATCTCCTGGTTCTGATCTAGAAAAGCCAAAGAAACCCGAAACTGCTGAGGCTGATGCAGCGGAGGCAGCAGTAAAAGATAAAATGACAAAACAAGCCAAGGCCATAATGGCAGCTGCTTCTGAAAAACCAGTTGTCACATTAAGCGATGTTCAAGGAATGATTAATTCACAAGTTCAAAGCCAACTTGCTAATCAGCCTATACAGTCATGCGGTCTATCAAAATCATATGATAATTCACCCAATTATAATGAAATCCTGAAAGCGGCTGAAGAACAACGAGAAAAGATGGAACGTAAGCAACGTATAAAGGATAAACGTCGTGAAATACAGAAGAAAACAATAGACACCCAACAAATAAACTATAGACCTCGTCAAGTCACAGCAGCATGTCCGTCTCCTGACCCGTCTATTTGGATAAAACGCAACGAAATTCCCTGCTGGAACTGTAGGGTTTAGAAATAAATTCATTTAAAACTAATTTTTTACAGTCAAACTGTTGAAAATAAGTGTTTTTGCCGTAGCATTTTCGCTACTTTTGACAGGATGAAGGCTGTCTATTTCTTAATTGGTGTTGCGCTTTTTATCGCATGTGCTGTTGTTTTTCTAAATGAACATGAAAAATCATACGAGTTTTTTGACGGAACTGCTGGAAGTCCTCCTGCTGGCGCAACTGCGGGAACTCCTCCTGCTGGTTCAACTCCTCCCGCAGGGCCTCCTAACACAGTAACTACAGATTCATCTGGAAATACAGTTAATACTGGAACAGCAGCAGGTGCTGGTACTGGTGGAGCACCCGGCACAACAACATCAAACACAACAGCCACAAATCCGAATAGTTCACCGCAGACTCCTGGTTCAACTACCGCAAATCCTACTGTTGGTACTCCTTCACAAAATGATTTACAAGTATATATTGATTCAGTGGTTATATTCTCAATGGGTGTAAGTGCTCTTGGTGGTAAGAATGCTGTCTTGAATAAATTATCCCCTGATGATATTTCATATTTTAATACTCTATATCTGGAAGTTTCCAAAATAACACAATATGCTATGGCTCCTGCTACATTTCCTTATAATTCCGCACAAACAGCAAATAAGACAAAGGAATACACCTATGCTAACCAATATTTAGTATCTAAAATACCAAATCTTACAGCGGGTTCATCGGCTATGAGGATATATGTTCAAGATAAGATATCGGGGGTAACAAGTGGTCCTGCTGGTTCTGCGGCTGGTTCTGCGGGTGGTTCTGCGGCTGGTTCTGCGGGTGGTTCTGCGGGTGGTTCTGCGGGTGGTTCTAGTGGTTCTGGAGTTACTGGAAATACAACAACTGCCACTGCATATCCCGGCGGCCAAGGCAACCAGCCTCTATCCGGTCAATTCATGATGAATGGAAATCCTATGTCAGACTATGTCCAAGCAACAGGAAACGGTGCCGGTTTTGCGCCCGGAAAGAAGGATACGGACATGGTGGACCCCTCAGATCTTCAATCACTGATCACATCAGTTAAAACAATCACCGAGCAACTTAAATCGCTAAATACAACCGAGCCTGTCATTGTAGCACGCATTCAAAACATAGACAGACTCCTCCTTGATTTAAATGAAATTAAGCAATCGCTCCAGCAAGGAAAGACATCTCCCGACCAGATTCCCATTCGTGTAGGTGATGCAAGAAATTTCCTGAAACAAAGCAACAAACTTGAGCAACAGTTACCGAACTTGATTAGCATGCCAGCAGTTCCTGATGCTGGAGCCTCTACACCGGCTATGACGCAGACCAGCCCGCAAAATCTGCTAGAAATGGCCAAGTATCTCAAGGGCTCAATCAGTCTACATTTTGACGGTGACTTGTACGCCCGTGAACAAATGGCAAAACGTGTTGATAAAATTACAAATATGCTGGAAACAAAGAAAATCTCCTCCCGCGATGCTGAAAATATCCTTCAGGCGCTGACCGCTATACAGGGTCAACTTGGACCTTCAAACTACGAGCAGATGGATGTCTTCAAATCCAAATGGTCACCAACTGGAGGCATGCCAAGTGAATCAACGCCCGGATATTTGCCTGACCAAGAACAACTTAAGAGGGCATCTGATGGAGGATTCACCTCATCTCTGAGAGATAGAGGCGATGACAATATTCGCCCTGGAACTGGTTCTAATTCCTACCTGAAAAGAGCATCTTCAGCTTATTCTGCCTATGCGTTCAATGATTCAACCGCACCCGATTACAAGGATAAGTTAGTCAATCTCTGTGCTAATGTTACAAAATCGGGTCTTGATATGGGAAATATTGGATGTACAAATATTGGAAATGTCGGTCCGGATTATGGTTATAAGGGCGCATATTTAATGATTTGTAATCGTCTTGAAGATACCTGGGGCGGCTCATATCCCCAAATGTTTGGATGTCCTACAAAAAATTAAGTTAAAATTAGATACATACGATAGAATGAACAGTAGTATGAATGTAACAACTGAGGATTTTCCTGTAATTGGAACGCTTATCATGATTGTAGTCTTTGTCTATGCGTGGATTGCCGATACTTCTGAACGCAAGGAAGCATTTACTGTAAATCTAGGACCGCCCTCCCGTGTTGAAACCTTCTATGGCGGTCCTCCGTTAGTTGCTCCTAAGTATCAAGCATTTGCTGAATAGTCTATGTAAAATTATGAATTTGTAGAGAATTAGAAACCTTGTCAAGATTTCTAATTTTCCCACATTATGATAGGATATGAAGTTTACCATTAAAATAATCTTTTTAGTGCTTGGCACTTTTGCCCTGGGTTTATTTCTCGGAAAATTCACAGGCTCGGGTACAGCCACTGTAAGAGAAAATTTTGCTGCGAATGATTCAACCTTCTGTTACAAGTGTAATTCAAAGAAACCGTGCGATTGTGGTGCTACGCATTCGCAGACACAAGAACAGGGTCAAGGACAAGGACAGGCAACAGTAGCACCTTCATGCCCGCCTCTTCCCGACATGTCTAAGTATGTTTTAAAGGCCACTGTTCCTCCTTGCCCGCCTCTACCTGACCTTTCCAAGTATATGCTAAAAACTGAGTGCCCGCCCTACCCCGATATGTCTAAGTATGTTTTGAAATCCTCTGTACCGAAGTGCCCGCCTTGTATAGCCTCCTGCAGCAAACCCTGTAAGATTGGCGAATGCCCGCCCTGCCCGCGCCCTCGTTGCCCCGTTGTAAAATGCCCTGAGCCTCGTCCATGCCAGCCTTGCCCAACAATTTCACCTGAACGATGCCCTGAGCCGCAGGTAAGCTGTAAGAGTTCGTTTGCGGATGCCGGATCAGTGCGCCCGATGTTGGCCTCCACTGCTAACTTCGGATTTTAATAATTTTATTATCTAGATATAGAAATGTCTTTGGGTAAGAGCTTTGGTAATGCCGCTATTCCCCGTCGCCAGTATATTGCAACTGAGTCATTCGTGAATGACTTTTATACATACACGGCCACAACGGACGCCAATGGTCTTACCACTGGCTCATTAACGCAGGTTTCTGGTGCCACGGCGGCGACGTGCCCGGCTGGCCGCGTTCTCCGCGACAACGGCAAGCGCCTCTATCCGAGTGCGCACCCCAACATCACCTATCCCATGATTGGTGTATTTGACCCCCAGACTTTCTTGGCTGGATTCATCAACCCTAACTCCCCTATCTTTGCGATGTTTAACTCAGATAAGCCTTACTTCGTGGATAACTTGGGCGATGGAAAGAATGCTGGATTTGACCAAAATCTTTCCTCTACTGGTCTGGTAAATGAGGGCAATGCGGTCTTCACGAACGGTAACGTTATTGCTGGTAAGCAGGTGTATGCTGATAAGCGTTTCTCCACAACGGGCGCGGCTGTTGCGACCACGGGCTTCCCTACTGCGTCAACCATCAACGTTGCGGCGGGCCAGGTCTTCTATGTAGTCAATCCTGCCGCGGATTTGGTCCTGAATGCTATCAACTGCTCCACGATTGGTACGCACGCCTATGTTTTCTTGAGCAATGCCACGCTCGGCAGCTCAATCAACTTCGGCACAGGTTTCCGTGCTACTGCCTTGTTATCATCAGGTGCTGTTATGAACAATATCTCCTCCCTTGGCCCGCTCCGTGTTAACACTATCCACTTCATGGGTGATGGTTTCGGCATGACGGAGGTCAGCCGTACGGTCAACTTGAGCAGCATCTTCGGTGGCCCCCAGCGTTAAATACGCATTTCATATTCCACATTTCACATTCACGCTGTTTTAAACAGTATAAATGTAGAATTTTCAGTCCAAACAGTAGGGATGGATACTCGTTTTTGGGGTCCGAGCGCATGGCGGCTAATACATCTAATTGCGTTTTCAGAACATCGGAGCCCCGATGTCTACACATTCTTAGAAGAACTCCCGTATATTCTACCTTGTAAATACTGTCGCTCATCACTAACAGAGTTCTATATACACAGGCCCGTGCCTACTCAAGGAACAGAGCTAGCAAGATGGTCTTATGAAATTCACAATGATGTAAATAACAAACTCCGAAAGCAGGGTCATCTCCGCAAACCAAATCCGCCTTTTAGTGAAGTTAAAAAATACTATAGTGAACTGCTAGAATCTACTGATACACATATTCTTGGCTTTGACTTTTTTAAAAGTGTCGCTTTTGTAACAAGTAAATTAGATCCTCAGCATCTTAAACGCTGGTGGAACTCTATTCCGAACGCACTTCCTTTTCCTGAGTGGCGAGAACAATGGTCTTTAGCCATAAAAGAAGCAGGGCACGTCCCTGTTAACAAAGGAAGAACCGCTGTTCTTGCCTGGCTTTATAAAATCTGTAAACATATGGAATTAGAAACAAATAATTTTAAGGACTACTGCAGGGAAGCGCGTACATTTAGTAGCACTTGTCCAAAAGGTAAAGGAACTTGTCGTTCTGTTAAAACACGACGACGTGAAATACTCAAAAAACGCCGTGCGATTACGCTGAAACAGATTGGAGGGTTTTTTTAAGCAATTCCATCTTAGCCTCTGCCTCTGCTGAATACACTAATCCGCGATACATTTTTTTAAATGTAAATGCTCGTGTCCATTGGTCGGCTGCTTCTTTTTGAAAGCCCAATTCTAGCAGTCGTAAATATAAATATCCACATTCATAAACATCCTCTTTTTGCCAAATGGAATCTGTCCAAGAAAAGGATATTGTGTGACATTTATTTTTATAAAAAAGTGTGACTGACATCCCTGAATCTTCTATTGCGGGATTCTTTTAAATATTTAAACCGTGACCTCTTTTAGAATGGATTATCTTTATTATGCGTTGGCTGTTGCGGTCGTCCTTTTTGTGGGTGTAACACTTTTTAAACAATTTGTTGAGAAGCCTCTTGTAACTCTTCTTACCCATGAAAACTTCGCGGATGCTCCTGCCTCTAGCACAGGAACAGGCGGCGACTACAAATTAATCATGTTCGGCGTAGATTGGTGTCCTCATTGCGTAAAGGCTAAGCCTGAATTCCAGGCCCTCGGTCCTAAACAGACCATCGCCGGACACGCTGTTGACTTACAGGTAATAAACCCCGAGACGGAAGAAAACCCTTATAAGGAGAAGGTAAAGATTTCAGGGTATCCAACAGTTGTCCTGCTAGATGCGGCTGGGAATACGACCGAATACGAGGGGCCGCGTTCCACGCAGGGATTCCAAGACTTTCTGGCAGAGAAAGTTCAATAAATAGGCGCGTACCTTTTGTAGACCACCATATTTTCACTTCTTCCAACCCAACCCGGTATAAATGTTCCCTATCCTCCTTGCTCAAATCAAGGGCGATAGATGGAAATTCGGATGTAGGAATTGAGATTATATTATCCGACCATTCATTTACAATTTTCCGCTGTTCATAATTATTCCTAAAAGAAATAATTGAATTTAGATAATCAAAGAATTCTGGTTTGGGCACAACAGTTCTAGAGGGAAAGTATAGTCCAATTGCGTCACGTTTATCAGCATCGGGCACATGATACCACGGAAAATTACCACCTAACATTCCATCACACCAGTAATGGCCTGTAAGTAAATCCTTATAGGGGCAAAAATAAAAGGGAATTGCCATTGTAGCATAAATAGCATCTAGCACAAATAAATCCGGATGAGTCGCGGCTGAAGCAAAAAATGGTATACTTAATGTTACATTGCTTATAAAGTAATGAACATCATTTCCTGTTGCCTCCTTGAATTCCCGTAAAGTCCATCTGCTAGAATCCTTGCGAATACTCTCCAACATTCTTACAATCATTTTTCGTAAGGCAAATCCTTTATCAAGGCCCATTGTTTCTCCAATAGACATAATATCTTCCGCATTAAAATCTCTACTCTGTGTAAAATCAAATTTATGAACAAAGTGAAGTATATCTTTCTCAGGCATTCCGATTGAAAAAAGAACAGCAATTAAAGCACCCGCGGAGCAACAATACCATTTTCGCACAGCCTGTAAAATACCCTTATTTTTGAGATATAAAAGACCACCAACAAAACTAATACATCGTGTTCCGCCTCCACTCAGAACAACGCAACGCGGGATTCGTTTCATAATCACTTCTGTTATTCAATCAGGAATGAGTGGTCCAACCCCACCGCGTCTAGAAGCATCATCTTTGTTTGTTGAACAAAACAAAAAAGACCACATACGATGTGAAATCTACAATACGATTCTTAGTCGCGTACATCAAAAAATTCAAGCAACAAATCGCCTACCAGGAAATACACAACAGCTCATTTATCTTGTTCCCGAATTCATACCTGGAGTTCCTCGTTTTGATATGAAAGAATGTATTATCTATTTGGCATACAATCTGCGTTCCTCAAGTTTTTTTGTAAATTATACTCATCCAAATGCATTGTATATTTCCTGGAAAGAGCAAGCCCGAAATTATCGTATCAACGAATCGCCATATACTAAGTCACTTATTCAAATCACTGAAGAAGGAATTAAAAAACAACTTGAAAAACAACAATCCACTGAGATTGTTAGTTTTGAAAAGAAAAAGTCTAATCTGCGGAAAACTTCCGATTACAAGACTCTTACGGGGGGAATGTCACAGTATGTTTCGCAAGGATCTGCGACCGACGATTCAACAACTAAGAATGTTCATTTTATCTAAATAAATCCCGATGCGCGTAGCCGGCGCATCATTAAAGCAAGATCATTTCCTCTGCCTCGGCCGCTTGCTCTTGATTTACCACCTCCCCTCTGCGGACCAATTGAAGAGGTCAACATGTGTGCTAGAGCATACTGCTGACTCCTAAAAAACAAATCCAGCAATAAAATAATTGCTACACCGAGAAGAATAAATAACAGAATTTCCGAGAAAGCATCCCGTTCACCTTGTACCTTGTATTCATGCGTGTCCAGGCGTTCAAGGATTTTATCAATCTTTTCACGGAGATCATCTTCAATACCAATCGCATTTGTAGTATCTTTTGATGACCTGCCTGAATCATCTGCTGCTCCATATTTCGGGTCAGGAACATTTCGCCAGAGAGTTGAATATCCGTCAATAGGTGTTACAGATGGTGCGATAGGAGTCTCTGAGTGTCGTTTTATACCTTTATTTAGAGCAAACTGGGCGGCCCAATCTGGTTGAAGCATAAAACCATTGGTATCATTATCCGATCCCAGAGGATACGGGAAATAGTCTTCAGCAGGGTCAGGTGCAGCAACTAAATAATTGCTCTGGCTAGTAGTTCGTGTATTTTCAGTCGGTGTTCCTCCTAAGACTGGAATATCCACAGGAGGACGTTCTGCTGGTCTATCGGGTTCTACAATAAGAGGTTCCACCCTTAATCCTTTCTTGCTTTTCTTTGATTTCTTCGTGGGTATTTGACCCGATGTTGCTCCTTCACTCATGGAAGGAAATGCTTCGTCTAAAGATGCGTAGCTCATTGGCTTCCCTATCGTATAGCATTATTTTCTGTTTATCAAACAAAATGTCTATTGACATAATTCTGCTAGTTGCTTTTTTTACAATCGTATTTCTCTTTCTAGCAAGTTGCTCTCCTGTGATAGAAGGATTTGCGCTTGACCCAAATGTTCAATTAACAATCACCAAAAAAGATAAACCGGTTACATGTACTGAAGCATCACTGGCATATACAACACTTTTACGATATATCGCAGCAGATGTAACAGGTGACGGTGGAATAGTTCTGAAAAATATTAGGGATACATTTTTGGAAATTGATGATGAATGTTATAAGAATAAGACATGTCCCGCCATAGGTCTCAAAAGAGATTTAGATCCAGATACACTCTATAACAACTGGAGCAACCCTCTAAAATGTCAGGCCTAATATAGGAGATGTTATTAGAAACTTTAATGCCGTTACCAATGAATTGGTTATTATCGGTTATAGTCTTAATTATTGCCGCTAGACCGGATGGTCTTCCTCGGAATGTCCGTAAAGTATTAACTTCCTGGCTTGGAGTAATTGGTCTTTTTTCAGGAGGACTTGTACTATTTACAACTCAGCCAATTATGGGCACAGCCGTTTTTATTCTGATGTTTGCTTTACTAGCAGAAGAACATAAGAAGAATAAGCGCGAATATTTTGATAATCAAATCACTAAAGACGAAGTAACTAGTAAAACACGGTGGGGAGTTGAAAAAATATTGGACGAGCGGCCTAAAGCAATTTTTGACCGAATGGTGGTCACGCAGGCCCCTAATTCTTAGACTATAGTAGGGATGTTAGATACAGATACTGTAACTCTTGGATTTACTGTATTAGGATTAATTTTCGCTGTACTTTTATTTAGTTTATCATTTGAAACACCGTATAACAAGGAACTCCGTTATCTAGCCCGGCAACCTTTTTTCCGCTTTTCAGCGTATTTATTAATTCTGCTAGGAATGGACTGGAATCCCGTCGTAGGTATGCTTACTTTCCTTCTTATTGTATTATGGTTCTATGATGTAAATCTGTTGAGTGCTTGAACATTTAATTTACTATTAAAAGGTAGGGAATGCGAAAGCAAAAGCAGACAGGAGGCGATTTAAATGTTCCTTCTCCGGTACAAACTTTGGCTGTTGGAGCATCAACTGCTGTAGCAGCTACTGCTGTATCAGTGGCCGTTGATCCTATCACACAGACAATTGGATATTTAAGTTCAAATCCATGGTTAGCGGGTATTTGCTACGTGATCTTGAACTTGGGTGGAAAACATATTGCGATGAATTTAACGCCTGAACAGGAAAAACTGCTGGGTTCTTTATGGATACGTCCAATAATCATATTTTGTTTATGCTTCGTCGCAACTCGTAATGTAGTGACCGCATTCTGGCTTACTGTTATGTTTATGCTTATATTCTATGTAATTATTTATGAGGCAAGTCCATTCTGTCTCTTGCGTGTAGTTCCGACGCAGACCAACCAAGGCCAACCACAAATACAAAGTCAAAATAAAAGCTCAGTACAAGCGCCTAATGGACAACTACAAATGCTTCCACTTTTCATGCGGGGTCCTCTAGCAGTTCCTGATACGAGTATCGTAACAGAAGAAGCCACTTATTTGGATAATATTGCTAAATTATAGATTACACATTGAGCGTCAATGTTCCTCCCGAAACCACAGATGCTGTCTTACGGTTGCGACGCTTCTTAACCTCGTCAAAATTGGTTGTTGAAGTTGCTACACTCTGCATCTCATCCAAGATATTACTTACTTCACGCAGAGGGTCGCCCTCTGAACCAACACCTTCGCGCAGAATATTCATGTTGATTGTCTGCGGGGAACCTGATTCATTAGGGGAGAAAATAGGAGCGTCATTCATATTAATCGGAGGAGCAGGGGGCTGAGACTGCATCATGCGCTCATTCTCAAATGCTTGAAGAATATCATCTACGCCGGTGGGACCGCGCATTTCTCTGCGCTGGCCTTGCGTGGGGCGAACCTCTTCTTCGGCCCGCTGTGGAGGCGCTCGGCTACTCAGATTAAACGGCATACTGTTCATTTGAGGTGCCTGCTGTTGCTGCTGTACCGAAGGGCCAGCTTGTCTCTGCGCCCCAGCATTCATCGCAGCTCCTACAAAGTTACCAAATCCCGGCCCAGCCTGATTGGCCGCCGCGGTCGCAAACTGCTTCATGAGGTCCGGATTGTTTCGCAAGATATCATCCATGCCCGGCATCTTGGACTTGAAATACGTATTCGTGACGTGAAACATAGCAGCGGAAGCACCGAGCGTCATAACAAGACGTACTTCAGGCGGCATCTTTCCAGCATCCTTGTATTTATCATATAACTCCTCAAAAATCTCGTCGTAATCCTCGGCGTTCTCATGAACTGACTCGGACCAGCCCTCTAGATTGACATCAAAGGGATTGAACCGATTGTTCAAAAATTCAGCACCCGTCGCAAAGGTCATAAGCATATTACGCTGGAACTTGAGTGATGCTTCTAGATTGCGGGAATCCACAACACGACCGTACTCAGTCTTGATTTCGTCCAGGGAGTTGGCCATTGTCATGCGCTGGCCGCCCATGCCCTTGCTAGACAGGCGCATCATGCGGGTTAAATAGGAGTTCTTCTCCCGATTCTCCTCCTCTACTGACATTTGAGGCACAGCAGGCTTTGTGGATACCGTTCCCGAATTCATATCAAAACTGATGGGCTGCTGGATAGGCGTGCGGAAAGCGTCGTTGTTGCCAAAGTTGGGGATTTCCACTTTCTCTCCGCCACCACTTACCGTTTCCATGTTATCCAGATTCACAAACTCCAGATTTTCGCTGAAGCCGCCTCCACCACCTCCTCCTCCATCAATTGTGATTGTAGGACCAGATGAACTTTCCTGCCGGGTGCCAATGTTGATTTTGTTTGTGTTTGTCAGCAGAGACATTCCCATATCATCTGCTAGATCGCTGATACCGCCAATCTCAATTTCGTTGGCCTTCTTTGCAAATTGAATCAATTCTTCGGGTCCAGGTCTAGATCCGCCGAAACTCACCGACATCTTCTGTTTCTTATTTCTAGACTATTTGGCTTTTCTTTACGCAGGAGATAAATCTCCTTCCTGTCCTCAGTAGCCTTCGGCTAACTTCGTAGACGCACTCTCCAAAATAAGATAAAATCTATTACAAAAACTAGAGGCATGAGTATAACTGATGCGCTTCTTGTTAAGAAAACAACTGAATTTTCACTTTTAGTTCAACTAATTACTGGAATTTTAAGCGCTATTGGACTTACCATAGAATTAGATGAAAGCGATCAAATCCTGCAAGATATCCTAGGTCTTGAATTAATTGTACAAATCATAGAATTCGGATTCTATATTTTCTTTGTACTACATTTTAATCTTGAAACGTTGGCAACAAGCAGATATAATGATTGGGTATTCTCCACACCAACAATGCTTTTCTCAATGGCAGCCTATTTTTTCTATGAGGAGCAGAAGGAAAAGAATATTATGAAAAATAATCTGCTGGAATTTACTCTAGATAATAAATGGCCTCTCCTAGAAATATTCTTCTTTAATTTTTGTATGTTAGCCTTTGGCTTCCTCGGAGAAACTGGTGTACTTGACCGGTATTCTGCGTTGGTTCTAGGAACAGCATGTTTTGCTCGTTCATTTTATGTCCTCTATAAAGAATTCGCCGATAAATCAATAATTGGTAAACAACTTTTCGGTATACTCTTTGTAATTTGGGGTCTCTATGGAGTTGCTTTCATGACACCTGTAGTTCAGAAAAACATTAGCTATAATATCTTGGATATCATAGCAAAGAACTTCTTTGGATTATACTTGTTTTACAAAATTTCTGTACAAGGTAAGACTAAAGGGAATAAAGTTGATGTTTAGCGACGCAGCTTCCGAGTTTTGCGGTATTTGCCGTTTTTATTATTGTAGTT
>Ga0114971_10001973_pt1 | contig 14085 bp, 18 predicted proteins | sample M_140625_MF_Meta_FD_87320 | JGI IMG/M metagenome (GOLD analysis project Ga0114971, IMG submission 87320) | Freshwater microbial communities from Lake Montjoie, Canada to study carbon cycling - M_140625_MF_MetaG | ecosystem: Environmental > Aquatic > Freshwater > Lake | place: Lake Montjoie... | reverse complement strand
ATAAAGAAAGTTGGAATCACCAAGATTCTCGTTCTTCTTATACATAATCTTTATTCTTGAAACAAGATGTGATTTTATGAAATTCATAATACTTGACCGTTTACGACTCCTTTGTGGTATCCTCTGAAGTCATTGTATTTAATACCTTCTACTTTGTCTAAGTAGTTAGTGATTGCACCAATGATATTTTGACGACCACTAGTATTGTCAGAGTGAACGTACCAGCTTTTAGGAAATGGTTTGTCATTATCTAAGCAGTATCCGATTACATAGTCAACCGCATTCTTTCCGGTCATTTCGTTTCCGTCTGCATCAAAGCAAGCCAAATCGTGGTCGAAAGAGATTAAGTCAATGTCGTCGAATTTCGTATTTACAACGTCTATAAAGTCGTCGTAAGTTCTAACAATAGTCCAGTCAGAATCTTTAGAATAAGAGTCTCCTAACCCTTTAGAAGAGTTGTGTGCCATGTTCGCTGAGCGGATATCGTCTAAAAAAAGTCTCATTTTAGTCTAAATAAATGTCTAAGTATTCTACGAAGCAATAATCTAATAGTACACCTTGGTACACCAGCTGTTCGTATTCGTCAAGATTAGTACACTTTGATAATCTATGGATAATAAAGTCTGCGTAGATTTGTCCAAAGTATTGAGCGATTTGTTTTAGTTTAGTTTTCATTGTTATTTTTTTTAATAAAGATAAGTAATATTTGTTAGTTTTGAAAGTTTCTTAAAAATTTCTTTTCGACTGGTCTAAGACCATCCATTCCACACTGTCCAATTCTATCTAAAACAAGGTCCATATCCAGATTGTCGTAGATCCATTGGTCGAGCTTGGCCCTGTACGTGTTCCATCGGAAACGATTTAAAGCGTTCACGAATGGTTTAAGCGAACTTTCAACACATAACTTGTTCTCTAACACTTTTTCAGAAACATCTTCTAATTTATGTTCAATAAAGTTGTTGTCTAATATCTTGGAATACTTCTCTATGTCTAACGGAGAGAATATAAGATAAAGAGTATATCGTTCCTTATCATTGAAGTCAAAAAAAGAATCGGGACTCATAGTAGATATTGTTAGTTTCTCTTGCTCGGAAAACTTTTCGTAATCTTTGTCGAGTTCAAAAGATGATTTATTAAATACTATTTTATATATTCGGTTCATATGGTATATATTAAAAACATGTAACATCATGATATACTTATAACTCTATATCACTATGTGTTTCATCTTATTTTTTTAAAGTCTCGTCAATCTTGATGTCTCTCTCAATCGCTTCTTTATTTTGATGATACCAAATTCTAAAGTCACATCCGTAGTAGATGAACTCTTTGATAGATCCGTCTTCGTTTGTTTCTGCACAGCAAGTTTGTCCAAACATAAATTGGTTGAAACTTTCCATCCAATGTGAAGGAATCTCAGATTCTCTGATGTCTCTACCTTCTTCGTATATCTCTTTTAGATTTTTCATAGTCTTTATTTGATTTTTTTTCTATATTATAAAATACCATAAGCTCATCAATCCATCTTTTTATTATGGCTGCCTTTTCATACTCCTCAATCTCTACTACATAATCTAATCTCATTTTTAAAAAGATTATATCGTATGGTAAATCTTCATTTAACATTTTATTTTATTTCATTTTTAGTCCCAAATATCATCACAGTATCCATAGTTGTCTGCGTAGTCATTTACATTTTTACCATTGTACTCTCCTAAGTCTCCACCTTTTGAGTAGTCTAACTCTGGTAAGAACTCTAACAAATCGTTTCGAGTACATTCTGTTTTGTGTTCACCTGTTTTGTAGTAAGCAATAAGGTTCATTCCATCCCATTCAGTAGTCATGAATTCTATGTCTAAAGATCTAAGTAAATCCTCAATAAGAGATTTCTCATAGTTTTTTCTATCATGACAAAGATCCACTTTCAAAACTTTTTTAGTAGTAGTGTTTATCTCTATGTTAGAAACATACCCGTACTTGTTGTCGTAGAACCAGACTGGCTCTATTTTTTCTACTGGTTTTCCCCAGTTAGAAGTTCTTACTTTATCATAATCATAATCATAATCATCATCATCATCGTAGAAACCTCTACCAGAATAACCAAATCCTTTACCATAAGAACCATAAGTTCCGTAAGAAGATCCGTAAGATTTGTATTCTGTAGTACTTGGATCTCTTTCTACTGGTAATGCATTCCAATCCACTTTTAAACAAGCTTCTGCAAGTTTAGTTAAGTGTTCAATATCTTGTTTCTCAGAAAATGTGTGCTCGTTTTGGTAACCAACTGATATGTTTGTACACTCTGCATAGATACTTACAAACTGAACAGAGTCGGTTAAGATACCTGTGTCGTCATTTTCATATTTGAAAGTAGAGTCCACATCGTTTAAAGCTTTTGCTAATGCAGATCCGAAAGTATCTGAGCAACATCTAGCACCACTTTGGTAAGTAATGATTGAGTTGTTACCTCTTCTATCAAAAGATATTACTTTGTTGATACCTTCAATCTTATTTTCTTTTTGAACAGTTGCAACTTTTCGAGAACCGATACAACCAACTTCTTCACCTAAGAAGAAGTAGTAAAGTCCTGGTATATTTTTTTCAATCATATTAAGCATGATGACAACACCTGCTTTATCGTCTGCACCTAAGATAGATTTACCGTCAGTGTTGATTATATTTCCTTCGATTACGTGAACTACTTTAGTAAGGGCTGAAGTAGCAGTATCTAAGTGAGCAGTGAACATAACATCACTTTCTCCTATTTTGATGAATAGATTTCCGAACTCGTCTGCCTGTAAGCCTTCACCTAAAAGAGGAAAGATTTCAGATTCAGTACCGTGTGGGTATGTTCTGGAAGTCAATTCTAAAAACTTATCTTTAATATTCATTTTACGAATTTTATTTGTTTTACAAAGATACGGAAATAAAGTTGTTAACAAAACATTTATAGATTTTATTTTTTAATATATACTTTATGCAACAAAAATCTGATCTTATAAACGGAACAATACAGATATTCGACAAATTTGATATTGGTGCGACACAATCTGGTGATTTAAATTTCACGCCTTCATTTACCTCAATAGGTGATGAATATTCGTTGAGTTTTATTGATCTTGAAAGAGTAAAATCATTTACAAAATTTCAATATGATACGCTTGGAATGACAAGCACTAGATTTTTAAATAGTTTCTATAGAATATCTCGTCGTGACAACAAAAGCTGGAGCGAATGGTTTCCTTTAAATAGAAATATAGAAAACTTTCCAGTAGTCGATACAAAAGATTTACTTTATTTAGATATTAAATGGGTAAGAGCTGGTAGTTCTGATATAGGAACAATAAGACTTTTAGAATATGTAATAGAAGGAGAATTAGAAAGAAATGTTGTAGAAGATGGTAGTGTTATTCAAGTTCCTATTGGAAAGTCACTGATAATGAAAGCTCCTTATATATATAAGGTATTTTCAATAAGTGATGTTGAGATTATAACTAATTCTGATATTTCAAATGTTTCTATAAAATACAGATACTCTCAAGATAATGAAAGAACTTGGTCTGAATGGGAATCGTTCACTAAAGAAAACATTAAAACTACTAGAATAAATCCAATACGATTTTTTCAAATAGAATATTCTATAGAAAATAAATCCAATACTAGCATATCAATACAAGATATCAATATAATTGGAGATGTTCAAAATGTAAGTAAAGATTATTTAAAAAGTAATCTTATGGGTATAAGAGAGTGTTGTAAGTCAAACATGGCAGGATATACAGATGCAAACGGAAATTTTGTAGCAGGAACTGGTTTAAATGCAGGTAGTATAGGTGGTGACTCTTGCACAACGGATAGTTCTCTTCCGAAAATGACCAATGATGAAAAAGCTAATTTATATAATCCATACCAACAAAATACTGCAATGGACTTACTAAATAAATTAAGTACAGATGCTCAACAATTATTTGGACATGAGACCATATACTTCTGTACCGATCCTGATAAAAAAGGACAAGACCACACTATGCATGAGTATCAACTATTTAATGTAGTATGTGAAGGTAGTATAAAAGTATCCGTTGATAATAACGCGTTTCCTGATAGTCAGATAATCATGAATCAGTTTGATTTGAATTTGTTTGAACAGATGGAAGTACATATAACAAAACAAGCATTCAAGGAAATATTCGGACCACAAAGAAGACCTTCTAAAGAAGACTTTTTATACTTCTGTAATCTTAATAGAATGTATCAGGTGGATCACGCACAACAATTTAGAAACTTCAACAATGCGGCGGTGTATTACAAATTACATTTGAAAAAATACAGTCAAAAAGCAAATGTCAAAGCTGGCAATGCAAATATTGCAGATACTTTAAAAAATCTTACAAAGAACACTACGCTTGATGAACTTATGGGAATTGAGATGGCACAAGATAAAGCGGCTGTTGCAAACAAAGATCAGTTCAAACCATTAACTAAAGATCCTATAAGACTGGAATATAAAGCAGAGATTGATAAAGAGTTGATAGAAAATTCAAGTACGATAATATCTAGATCAAATTATGATATGTCTTCAGTTGCTTATAGAACACCTGGTGTTAGCTATAAAAATCTAGATGCTCAACTGAGAGTATCCGATAATATTGGATACTATGTTTGGTTCAAACTTCAGAACTATATTAAAGGAGAGCTTTATAACTTCTTCAATTACTATGATGATACAAATTCTTTAGGATGGAAAGCAGATTTGGTTGATGATGATATTGTTTTCACCGCAAACTCAACAGAATATACATATCACCTAAAAGGAAATGCAACAAATGATGTGATTGCACTTGATGAAGATGTTTGGTACTGTTATGTTCTTAATTTAGACCAAAGAAATAGTGAGATGACACAATGGATCTATAAAAGAGATATCGATGACGAAAATGAAGGTGGTGCTGCAGTCTCCACTATATTAGATAATATATATAAAGGAACTCAACCAATTGTTCCTTTTGAATATATCATTGAAGATGGTTCTTGTAACATATTAGGATCTGATATGAAACTTACTAATGTAAGATTATTTATAGAAACTATACCAGAGAATTATCATAATAAGATTCTGAACCAGTATATAATAAGAGATGATTCAAAACATATGGTTTTTGCAGACAATGCAACTACCAGGATTTACTTACCCAACTTTCCGTACAACGAATAATTTAGAGCTAGGAAATCGTCAACTTCATTTTTGTTGTGTGGTTCCCACTCTTCAATTATTCTTTTTGTTTTCATGTCTGCTCGACCTCTGTTTATCTTTTTTATAAACTCAGGTAAAGTTTTACAAAAGTAGTGGTTTATCTGTGCAATCTCTAAATCACCATTTAAATTGAATGGTCCAGAAACCTCATTAAAATTAGTGTCGTTTAGAATTACATTTGGATAATGTGCGTTTACCATCTTCACACCAAATCGTTTCAGTTTTAAAAATGTTTTTATGTGCTGGTTTTTATCAATCTGTCTTTTTGTGAATCTTTTTAATAGACTATAATTTTCTAAAGGTTCCTTATGTCCATTGCTACCAAAGATGACCCAGTTTATAGCGATTCCGTTTTCAACACTATCATATTCGTTTAGAAAATCCTTTATGTTTTCATGTTTCTTTAAAACAACGAATTCATCTACATCTAAAAATGCAACCCAATCGTATTCGTATCTAAATCTTTCTATGAATGTATTGTATGCGGGTATTTGTTTTACTTCACCATCAAACTCAATAATAGTGACTGCATCGTCTTTGACTTTACAACGCCAATTATTTTCAAAAACGAATATATTGTCAAATCCTAATTTTTTGTGATAGTCAATCCATTCTTTGATGTATTCGTCTTCGTCTTTTGCAATGCAGACTAATGCTACTTTCATTGTGGATTGTTGTTTTTTTGATTTCTAATTTTCCAAGCTTCTAAATCTCTTTCCATAAACTTTCTAATTCGTTTAGAAATGTTTATAGAATTTTCGTCACAGAATTTTCTATATTCTTCAAGTAATTTATCTGGTAGTCTTAGAGAAAACATTTTGTCTTTTGCTGGCATAATGTATATACGATTTTTAAGTATATATACAAATATATGCCCTCTATTCTATGATTTTTTCAACATATGTAACTACTTCTCCTGTAGTAAATCCTTTTTCTATAAGAAGTGGTAGTGAAGAGTCTTTACACCATGCGAATATTGTCCATCCTTTATAGTTTTCGTTGACGTATTCCCATCTGGTTTCCCAAAGCATTCTGTAGATTCCTTTTCTTCTATGTGCTTCGTCAACCCAAGCATCCATGAATTTTATCCTGTTGTTGTTTTCTAAGCACATAAAAATATGTCCTATTGCTTCTTCTCCATTTACTTCATACGCCAACCACATTTCAAGATTCTGTGCATTCGTCTTAAGCCTAATTATTTTTAGACCTGTATTCTCTTTCATTTACTACAGATTATTTATATAATCTATATATTATTAGTAGAAATTAAAAAAGCAGTCAAAATGACTGCTTTTTTAATTTATTTGTGCTATGTAATGTATAAAGAATAGACCCACCAAATAGTGGGTATTTTTAAGATTTATACTTTCATCATTTTGGCTCTTTTCTCCAAATATTTGATGTATTCTGCTTTGTGATAATCTTTGATTCTATCTTCTAGTTTTTCAAATAAAGCCAATGCGAATAACTGACTCTTTACAGTTTTTTTAGAAACTGCTTTACTGAAGCTTGGTACTTTACTTTCAAAGCATTCGAAACAAATATCGAAAAATTCATTCTTCGATATTGTAGAAACCCATGACTTAGTTTCATTATGTCCCGTTAAAAAGTTCTGATAGTGTTTTTTAAAACATGTGGTGAATAAGTTTTTAATAGGACCATAAGGACCAAGATGTGCCTCATCAAAGAATTGTTTGTATTGATAAACTCTTAATTTGTTTTTTTCAATCCATTTCTCTAAATCGAGTTTCAATTGTTGTACATCTAATATGATTTTACTAGTAACATTTTCTAACAATTCATCGTCTACTATTCCAGTTCCTGCATTCCAAGGAGTCTCTTTGTGGTAAGCGTTGAGTAGGTTGTAGAATCCTGATTGGTCGTGTAAGTCTATAATACCGTTTGGATATATTTTGGCATCAACTTCTTTGATATCCGAATCTTTCTTACATTTAAGAAAGTATCCTTTTTGTGCAAGCTCGTCGAATATTCCATTTTCGATGAAAGTATTGGATACTTTATCTTTATTGTTTATCGACTTACTGTTGTTATTGTTGTGACATATTTCTACAGACTCTTTGGAATCAAAACCTTCAGTTATTTTGACAAAAATACATGTTCCGGGTAAAATATTTATTCCTAAGTTGTGGAAAGAGTAGAATGTTGATCTTATAGATTGTTGACCATTTCCAAATCCATGGTGTTCTTTTGAGAATACTATCTCGTAAGTGTTTGGTTTTCCAGATACGGGCGTACAGCTTTCACACATAATAAGACAGCCTTGGTTGCTGAGAAACATTAGGTCTGTATTTTCTCCGGATTCAATTCTTTGTAGTGTGTCTACTACTCCGTCATATACGGTGTGTTTAGACCTTCCTTTTTTGTTGAGTTTTGGAGTTGTGATTGTGTTTCCTCTGACGTTTATTCGGAATATCTCATTGTTTAAAATTCCGTCTTCGTGTGGGAGGTTTTTGATGAAAGAGGACAAGTCTATGTATCCTCCTTTTGATCGTCCTCCTGGTGAGGTCGATAGGTTCATAATCTTTGCTTCAAATTTTAGCATAGTTGTTTTTTTTAATTTGATTGTTCACACATTGTTGGCTGTGAGTAGCCAGACGTTTTCTAGTATATTAGAACGACAACTTAGATTCGTATATTTTTTTATAGTATTTTACTTATAAAAAGTTTGCTAGAAGATATTCGTTTTTGTCTCTCCTAATTTTATTATTTTCCGTTTATAGTTTGACAAAATAGAACTGGTGTTACTTCTTTTGATTTCATCTCTAAGTATTCATCCATTGAGAATCCTTCTGGTAAGTTTTCCAAATCGAATCCATATTCGTTTTGTAATTCGATAACTAAGTCTTTGATGCGTCCCATAGTATATTTTTTTAAGTTTGTTTTACGAATATAAGGATAATATTCTATTTGTACAACTTTAAACCAGCATCAATCGAAGAAGAAACGTCCATTTCACAATAGTCTCTTATTTCATCCAACCTACCTGCATGATAGTATTCATGTACCAAAGATCCATCCATATTTACTTTAGGACTTGCAACTCCAATTTCGTAGCACATCTCGTCAAAACTATATGCGTATGCGAACTTCTGTTTCCAATCATCTGCCATATCTACAACTCTCATTTCCCACGGTTTCTTTTCGTAGGGACGAATAATATCAGCCGGTGTGATTTCGTATTTGTGTAGTTTGTGAAGAACCCAAGGAATGTCAAAATAGTTTATTCGAAAGCCTGATAAATTGAAACTTTTTTTCTCAATTTTCTTCAAAAGATTGTTGAAGCTTTCAACGATGTATCTCTCGTCTTCTCCATAGAAGCTTCTGATTTGCTTTTCTCCATTACCGTCTACATATCCAAAAGATATACAACATATCTTACCATAGGTTGATATAATACCCGCTTGGTCTAAATAAGAATCTTCTAATGAGAATTTTTCATCCCATTTCATTCTTTTCCATTTACCTTCAAATAGTTTGGCACCACGTTCGTCGTTTAGTAAAAATTCTTGATAGTCTTTGTGTTCGCCGACTGTTTCGATGTCGAACATAAATAGTTCCATTTAAATATATTTTTTTAATTTTGTTATAGTGTTTATATTTACATAAATTTATAGTGTATAAAAATAAAAAGTCCATATTTAATATGGACTTTTTATTAATCTTCTTTATGATTAAACTTATTTATCCAACGACTAACATTGAACCAAAAATCTTCCCAATCTTCCACTGCCTTATCGTTTGTATATGTATTCAATTCGGACATTGCCATTGCATAAAGAAGTTCTATAATGAGTGAACTATTTTCTGTATTTATTGCTAATTACTTTCTTTAAAATTAATAATACTTAGGTATATTTTTTTCAATAAATATAATTTCCTCTTCGGTTATATTAAAATGTTTGTATAGTTTTTCATCTGTCCATTCTTGTGAAAAATCCAACCAAGGTATTAGTGACATTTCACCACAATATACATTTTTATTATTTTTCAACATGCTCAGGCAAAATCTAACAAAATCAGTTTTTAAATATTTAATAAAATTATTTGCATCTTCTTTTTTTATAAAAGAAACCTGTGTTTTTTCTCTTTGTTTTCTTGGTTCATTAGAAACTATTATCTCTTTACCTACTAAAGTGTAGAAGTCATTCTTGACCATTTCAGTTTCACTGTTTGTAAAAACATTACCGGTTATTTGAGATATATTGACATAAAAGTTTGATCCATCATCAATCTTAATCACATCTTGTAGATTTTTATCAGTGTTGGTTGTTATTTTGTTTTTTAGAGATGGATAAATATCTAAATTTGAATATTTATTAATTTGATTAATATCTTCATATATAATATTAATACTGTTTAGTTTATCTAAGCATTTAATATTTTTTGATTTTTTATTTTTATCTATGTATGTTATACAACAAGGTACTGCCAAAACAATATTAAAAATTTTATTACCGTTGAATAGTTCAATACTATCTAAGTGATTCTTAACAAGTTCTTTGGTTTCAATAAATGCATTTTGTTTACCCTTTTTATCTAATAACCATGTAGATGGATGTACTATACAAGTTACATCACATAACTCATATGATAGTCTAACAAACTTCATATCAATCATCTGATTGAATGGTGGATTACCAATACCATAATCGAAAGAATCTTTTTTCCATACTTCCTTCATGTGTTTTCTAAATGTACTTATAACCTTTGGTTCATCTAATGACGAACCGGTAAATATGTTTAGTTTATATTCATCATAAGGATCGACTAAACACATATATAGAAACATATTTTTTGGTTGAATCTCGGATACAAATATTTGATTTTCAATAATATGTTTGTATCTCTCATTTGAGTCTGGAAATACTTTTGATAAACCATTCATTAGTTTGTATATGACAACCAATGGAAAAACTCCTGTACCATTTGCAAAGTCTATGAAGGTTTTTTTTGGATTTTGAAAATCTTCTTCGGGAATACGTGATAGGATATGTTTGACTAAATTTAAATCGGTCATAACTTCTCCGAACCTTTTCTTTTCAATTTCACCTACTTTAACATAATCGCGCAACATTAAAATCACCTCTTTTAGATGATCCATTTTATTAACACCTTTATCAACTAAAGCTTTGATATTCTTAAATAGATTTCTGTCTTTATCCAATAGTGATAAAATGGCCATTCTTTTTTTATCCTTTGGTAAATTTGAAATTGCATTTCTGAAAGATTCGTTCATACCAACAACCTGATCTAAAATCATCTTATCGATAATTTCTTCAAAGTAGTTTTTATCACCACTTTGATTGTAGTTTTCATAGTGTTCTGTTGAATATGTATTACCTATTGTAGTGTTATCGTTGCTTAACTGAATCATGTCTTTCATTTTATTTTTGTAAATATACGATTATATATTAACATTGATGCCACTCTTACCTAGAATTTCTACAAGCATTTCCATTGTGACAAAGTCGTACGCCTTTATTGAGTCTACTAATTTAGTTGGTAAGTAGTTTGATAGTCTATATCGTGTTTTATCGGTGGTTATCTTATCAAATAAATCTGATAGTAGTATCTCATTTATTTGATTTTCTTTCTTTTTCAACTTATTGGAAACTTCCTCGCTCGTTATTGCTGTGTTCGAGTTTTCTTGAAATATATTTTTAATATTAGATAATATTTCATCTTCAATCAACTCTTCAATGATTGACACATCAATATCGATATTGTAGTTTTTGTATAAATATTCTATTGTTTTCTTTTTATCTTCTGTACTGGTGTTTGTGAAAATATAATATTCACCACTATCATCAATAGATTGTCTAACTTTTCTATCTTCTCTAATTGTTTTTTTCCAAAAAAACTCGGACTTATTAAATATTTTTGGAAAATCATTACTTAGTGTTTCTTTACCTACTTTATTGGATAAGTGATTTATAGAATAAACAAAAGTTTCGGCGGAGTTTTTATTGGAAATAGTTTTACCGTCTATTATAACTGATATTTTTTTTATAGTATCCATAATTTTATTTTAAGGCATCTTTAAGTTCTGGATAGTTGTGTATCAACCATTCCTCTGGAGTCAGATTTGCAATCATTTCAGATTCATAGTCTGCCTCAACACTTTCGATTATCTGACCAATGTTAGGACATTTCTTTTTAATCTCATTAAGTGCATCCGGGCCATCAACTGTCGGTAATCCATTTCCGGGATTCGTCGTTATAGTATCCTCATATGGTTTAAATCCATAATCTCTTAGTTCTGATATCAAACTTCTAATATTCTCTTTGTTATCATCGTCACCGTGTATGATAGTCGGAACAATAACCCATGCATAAGGCTTGTTCATATCGCTTAACTGATCTGGTGTAATTTCTCCTTTTGTGATTCTATCACGATCTTCAATGTCTAAACGGGCGGCTCTACCAAATGTTTGTAAAAACTTTGCTTTACCCAAAGTTCTCAAAGGCATAATACCCGTGATTCCGGGTACGTCAATACCTTCTGCCAAGATATCATAGTGTAAAATAATTATTTCTTGTGAAGGATTCTTACCATCTTCTTTCAAACGATTTAAAAACTCTCTACGACTTACTTTCTCGCCATTGATGTTGTTACCAACTTTATCATCAGAAGCAACTGCGTAAATCTTAACACCAGTTCTAAGCAATCCTCTATATTCTTTACTCTCAAAAAACTTTTGAATATCACTAACACCTTTAACAGATATCAACATTTTCGCTTTACTGAACTGACCAATTGCATAGTTGTGTTGTGCAAATGCTTCAGATATAATCTTACCTAAACTACTTTCAAAATCATCCTTAGTATATGAAGATCCATTCGATGGGATAACAAAGTGCATTCTTGGTCTAACCATCTTGCCCATATCTATCGCCTCCCGAGGAGTCATTAAAAAAATGATATCACCATAAGAATCTTTGTTGTTCATACCACGCCCTTTATCAGATGGTGTATGAATAGTGGTTGCTGTAAAGAAGTAACAACGTGAAAAATTTAATGTGTGTATGATATCGTGAAATTGCTCTTGAACTAAATACTGAGATTCGTCGTTCATTACAATCGATATTTTTTCAGAAGGAATTGCATCGTTGATACGATCCGCTGAGTTGTATGTTGAGAAGAAGACTACAGGAACATCACCTGCTTTACCCTTTTCTACAAACTCACGTATTGTAATAGGTAATGTACCATTCTCAATCTGAGCAAACTGAATGTTTGTACCCTCATTGTAGTTGGCATCAATACGAATCTTCTCTAAGTCTTCCATATCGTTGGAACCACCAGAGTGTACTGACATATATCTCGCATCAATACCAGCATAAGTTAAAAATGAATAAACTTCTTTTAACAACTGGTATGATAACATAATTCGAGGTGCGTTGATAACATAAATACCAAACTTACCGTTATTCTTCAAAATCTCTTTTGCGATAACAGATGCTTGTACGAATGTTTTTCCCGTACCAGTAGGCATACAAACAATGCCTTTGTCATTTTTATCAGTTGCAGAAACCGCTGCTAACTGATAATCATATAATTTTGATAGTATATCTTTCTCTTTCATATTTCAAATATAGTTATTTTATTTTACCACCACAACTTTTATTTTCGATTTCTCAATTTCTTTGACAATATCTCTACAAAGATTCCAAAATGATAGATTATTATCAAGCATCGCTCTTAATTGTTCAAATCCAATACAATGAACAAATCCTTTAAAGTTTTCATTATCCGTGTAGTGATGTAGTCCCGTAGCTGTCGTTATAACATAGTGTCTTGGTATTTTAGTGTTGTCTTCCGCAACAACAACTTTGTGTTTAATCATCCCATCTGATATCATGTTGGATAAGTGATCCTCATTTGCAGTCAACACAGTTTTTATGTTAGATCTATATTTTACCTGTACTACACATTTTTCCGCAGCAAGATTAAAACCAACACCATCAACACCATTATCATCCGATTGAACCGGCTCATAACTAGTTATACCAAGTCTATTGTCGTATGCATGGCTCTTTAAAAGTATCTCTACTAAAAACTCAAAGCCATCACCTTTATATTTATTCGAATCATATCTAATTGGATCTATTAGAGATTGTTTCTCTAATCTGTTCATGAACGTATATATTTTGTTTGTTTTATCAAATAAAGCAATCAGATTATGTGCTCTTAGTCCAAACCCATGTGTAATTTTTATATTTTCCATTTTACAAATATAAGTATTTATTTTAATATACTATTTATTTTTTCCTCTCTAATATCAATAAAATGTTTATTGAACTCGGTTACTGTCGAATAGACTCTACCACCTTTATCATCAAATATGATGGCATCATCTTTACCAAAGAAAGAATCGTATATGATTACATAGTTGTATTGTATCGTCTCGTAAAAGTCATATCCACCCTTTGCTCTCTGTTCTTCATTCTTGAATCTCTTTATACAAACACATATTCTAGCATCATATGTCTTTCCACCAGTTTTATATTTCTCAATCTTTAACTTTCTCTTCTTTAATACTTGTATCTTATTAAAGTCAATCAGTCGATGATGTATTATCTTTCTTTCTTTTTGAAACTGCTTTACAAAAGACTCGGTATCTAATCCTTTTGATTTTGAAAAATTCTCTGGTGAGAATTTGAAAACTTCTTGTAATAGATTATGGTTACCCTTACGTATCTCTACGGTCTTGAGCATCTCAATCCATTTGTTATAGTCTTCTAAAGTCATAACTTTTATATGTTAAAAAAACTCTTATGTCTAACATAAGAGCTTTAAAATTTGTTCT
>Ga0114971_10001972_pt1 | contig 14086 bp, 12 predicted proteins | sample M_140625_MF_Meta_FD_87320 | JGI IMG/M metagenome (GOLD analysis project Ga0114971, IMG submission 87320) | Freshwater microbial communities from Lake Montjoie, Canada to study carbon cycling - M_140625_MF_MetaG | ecosystem: Environmental > Aquatic > Freshwater > Lake | place: Lake Montjoie... | reverse complement strand
TTAACTTTGGCACTTCACGGTAATAATGGCTCTTCTAATGCTTTAAGAGATATTATTTCATTTCCTGCTTTTGGTGGAGTAATAATATTAACAATGGTTTCTTTTACCGAATTATATATTCTTTGGAATATTGGAACTGTATTATCAAATATTGGTTCAATTGATGTTAATATTTTTTTATTATTTTTCATAATAATAGAAATTAAAAATTTTTATTTTTTTCAATTTTAATTATATGAATAAATATATAATTGAATTAATATTATTAATTATTTCTTTTTGTATATATTTTATATGGTATAGTATATATATAACTAGTTCAAAATATGATATAAATTCTGTTAATAATTTAGAATTAGGATTAGGTGTATTTGGTTTTATATGCGGTTTATGGCTATCATCTTATTTACAGAGAACTATATTTAAAGATAAAGTTGATAATACAAAATATATATGGTTTATACTAGTGATTGGTATCATATCATTTACTTTAATGGGATGTGCAATTATTGCAAATATATATAATGTTAAAGGTGTTGAAAATATTGATTGGATAAAATATAATCAAATATTATTTCCATTATATGGTGGTATAATATTAATTTCAGAACAATCAATTAATAATATTATACAGTATATATCAAGTCAAAAAGAAAATAATTCTGATTCTTCATTTAGTAGTAGTTTTCCAATAGAAGATACTTAATGAGACTTTACTTTACTAACAGAAAATCCTGCTTTTTTAGGTTGACATAATTGATTTATGTCAAATATATTTTTCTTTTTTTCATCTTCTTTTTGATAATTTTGTTCATGAAATTCAATTAATCTAGAACTACCAATTGGAAATGTATCTTTTACTTTTGCTTTATACCAAAAAATACGTTCATTTAAATCCCGTGAATTACTAGCATTATCAATAACCATTGTACCATAATCATCAGTTAATTGATTAAATAAATTATCAAAAATTTCATATTTAGGAAATATACCTGCATAATGTTCAAATAATTTTCTTCGATTTGAAAAATTATCTTCAGCTAAAAGCATAATAAAATTAAATTGGGAACGAATATTTGGGGGTATAGCCATAGAATATTGTAAAACTAAACAGAGTGTTATTGCCCGATGTCTACCTTCACACATAATAGAAATAAATGATGGATCATCTACCCATGCATCTTTTTTACTTTGTAAATCATCCATAATTAGAAAAACACGAGGATCTATTAATTGTTTTCCTTTTTTTGCACGTTCAATATTTTTTTTAAATATTCTATCTTGACGATCTAATAAATTAGATAATATTTCTGGATAAAATTCATGATGTATAAAAGATGAAGGGAACACTGTATCATAAAATTTTGTAATTTTATCAGTAGGTGCTATAATGACTCCTGCAGGTATATCACTAATTATACTCATCATATCTCTTACAACCCAACTCTTACCAGATCCTGATTTTGCAATTATACAAATTCTAGGATTTAAAAACTTTCCATCTTTTGCATAACGTAATTTATTCATATCAAATACATTTACAGGTACTACTTTACCACCTACTGAAATTTCCTTCATAGTATCAAAATATAAAAAATTTTATATTAATTTAACGTCAATGTAAAATTTAAAATGGGGCAATATCTGTAAACATTTCTCCTCCATGTTGAGTATTATTATCCATTATAATAAAATATAATGATGATACTAAAATTAAAAATACAATAACAGTTCTCCTATTTAATGATGATGTTTTACGTGCATTTATATAACAATCAAATCTTTCAATTAAATAATATAATAAAGATCCAAATATTGCTAATATTACTGGATTTTTTAGATACATATTATACATTTAGATTTGAAAAATATTTATATGTTTTATCTTGTTTAGGTACTTTATCTTCACTTTCATCTTCATTTTCTTCTTTTACCATATTTAAATTATTATTATACTCTTCAATTACTTTATTATTATGTTCATAATAAACAGATGATTCAGAATAATTATTTGGTATAGTATTTACTACTTTATTTTTATTTTTATTTTCTTCTGTATTAATATTTAATATAGATTCTCTTAAAGTTTTTTCAGTATATGATTCTTTATTTGTTGGAAAATTACCAAATTTAAATATTTTACTATTATCTATTAATAATCTATTTGCTTCTGGATTAGGACTAGTAGCCAATACTTCATACAATTGTCTTGGTGATGATGGTGTTATTTCAGTTTTCTTCATTTTTTCTGATTTTAATAAATTTTTTATTTGTTTACTTTCTGAATTTAAATCAGTAGGTATTTGACTTGTTTTATTTTCTAAATATGTTTTTATTGTAATTTGTAATGGTATCATTTTACGAATTGCATTTTTTGTACATTCTTGAATTATTTTTAGTATTTCTGTTTGATTTCTTTTTATTTCTATAGATGGATCTTTGTGAGAAAATAAAAATGGAGTATTATAAAATGATCTTGCACATTCAATATATACTAAATGAATAAAATTTTTAAAATCATCTTGAATATTTAATTCTTTTAATAATTCCTGATTGTAATCAATATTAGTATTTGTTAAAACAGTTATATTTGATTTGATTACAGTTTTTAATAAATCTTCAATTGTTTTTCCTAGATTATTTAATCGAATAATTCGTTGATGTTCATTTTATATAATACTTGAATTCCATTTAGGTACATTTGACAATAATATTTGAAATAATTTTAATTCATCATTATTTTTAGCATTTTTTTTTGCTTCCTCATAAATATTTTGTAATCCATCGTAAACTAAAGAATTTATAGAATTTACTAAATGTATTGTATATTCTTGTTTTGTTTCAATTAAAAAATTCATATTTTATTGTTTGAAAAAAGTTTGTGGAATTAATCTTATTAATATCTAAATTTTTGATATCCTCCACTCATTGGATTATCACTACTGTATGGTGAAAAATCTACACTATCTCCATCTATACTATCAGTTAATATAGGTAGATTACGACTCCTCCATCTTTTTCTATAATGTTTATATCCATGATAACCACCATATGATAATATAAATGTTAATATGATTGCTCCAATAACTATTCCTGCAATTGCACCTCCAGATAAATTAACTGTTATTTTTAGTGATTTAACATTAGTTACATCACTTATACCAAATGTTAATTTTTGTTCTCTACCAAATCCATCGGATTCATTAAATGCTTGAACTGTTGTATTTGAACTCGGTTGTATACTTTTTAAACCTTTAACATTTACAGTCGTACTGGATATATAACATTTTGAACCAGAGTCATCTGTAATTAAAACACCATTTTCAGCAGCACAATTGTTAGGATCTCCAATTGATGTTGTATTACCCATTTTATAATATATTATTATATTATAAAAAAAATATAATAATTTAATTATGTACCGTCAAATACTAAAGTATTTAGCCTGAATGTACCGAATAAAAGTTACTTCACGGTACATGATGATTTCCGCCTCTAGAACTCAAAAAATCAATATCTTTTTGTGTCATACATCTGCATCCTTGTTCAGAATCTCCATCTCCTAAATGATTTATATTTGAGGGAAAATATGTTTTGTTATAATTTGGATCATTGTTTGTTTCTGGTGTTGGTGAAAATATATTACCACAGCATTTCTTACTGTATACTGGTTCAGGAATACCAATATCATCATATAAATCAAACTGTTCATTATTGGTAAAATTATCAGAATGCCAAAAGAATAAACAATAAATTATAAATAATCCAACTAAAATTAAACTTATTTCTGAAGCGTGCATATAAATTATATATATATATTTTTTTTAATAAAATTATAATTCTTTGGGTTTAACAATTAAATGTATTTTTTTTACAATCCAATTACCCTTAGAATCTTTTTTTCGTTTAAAAAAATCTATCGTAATTTCATTATTTGTATACTTTTCTATTAATTTTTTTAATTTTGCTTGCAATTTAGTATTATTAATAATTTTTTTATAAAAAATATCAATTGTTACATTAAATTTATATTTTTCTGCATATTTATAATTCATATACATTATTGAATTCATTAATTCATTAAGCTGATAATCATCGGGTTTTAATTTTTTCTTTTTTGCTCTAATTACATAAAATCCTTCTGGGGCAACTATAATACTCCCCTGGGTTTTACCTTCCATATATGTAATAATAAATGTATTAATATCTGATAATGATGGTATTTCATATACAATTCCATGTTTTGATCTAGCACCTGGGGTTGGTGTAGGTGGATGTGTATGATACATAAATTCATAATCTTCTGCATCATCAGTAACAGTTGGAAAATATATTTCAGGATCAGCTCTATCAGTTTCTTTGTGTGTAGTAACTATAATTTTTTCTAAACCACTTTTATCAAAATCTAATAATCCTCCATGTTCTGAATATTTTAGATTAGTATAATTATGTGAATATTTTTGTTGACCACCATCATGCATTAACGCGTCTAAAACAAATAAATCATTTTTTTCAATAGTAAATACTTTTGTTTTACCAACATATCTATATTTAGGTGTTATTTTATTTTGTTTTTTACTCATAGTTTAAAAAAATATATTTATTTTTGTGCAAATAAAAGTGTTTTATCCACTCTTATAATCGGATTAACATTTTTACTAGTCAATCCATAACTTTCTAATCTTGCATGACTTGCTTTACTTCTATGTAATAATCTACTAATATAATGTAAATCTCTTTGAGTTCTATTTTGAAAAGAAGATAATAATATCTCAATATTTCTTTTATTAATATTTTTTAATGACGTTTTATTTAAATCTGAACTAAAATTAATTTTATAATTTTTTATATCTTTTGTTTCTCCATGATTTAAAACATATGATGTATAACAACATGAAAAAAATCCATGAACTTGTTGAAATTCCCAATTTTGTTCAGAGTAAATTCTTGTTTCAACTAAATCACTTTCAGATAATATATCTGAAATTTTAGCATATTTTTCTATTTTTCTTTTTGGTGGAATTCCTTTTACTTCTAATGCTGTATAAAAATTTTCATATATCATTAATGGTAGTAATACTTTTTCAGATTTATAAAATCTCATAGATTCATCAATAGATTTAAATCTATCCATTAAACTTTTACTTGCACTAAATAATCCAACTTCTACATTTTTTTTCATCGATATATTTAAATATTTTTGTAAAAATGCTCTAGTAATTTTTTGTCCATATGTATAATATAAATCTTGTAATATTATAATTAATCTACGAATATCATATTGAGAATAGTTAACAATATCTTTTAATGTTTGTAATGAATCAAATTTAATATTATATTTTTCTATAATTGATTTAATTATTAAAAATAAATCGTTTTCAACTGGTAAAGATATTTTTATATTTTCACAATCATATGTATTTAACGTAGATATTAATTTTGAATGATTTAAATTAGTTAAAAATATAATTGGTAAAATTTTTTTTTGTAAATTTTGCATAAAAAATTCTAATATATTTTTTTTTTCACTTGATGATGATATTAAATTTGCATCATATATAATTAAAATCATTTTTTCATTTAATCCAGATATAAAATCTGAAAAAAAATTCCACGATTTATCATTCTCTAAAAATAATATATGATACTTCCAATTTAATTTTTTAACTACATTTTTAAGTAATGTATGTTTACCTGTACCAACTCCTCCACTAATAATTAATCCAGAATTATCTTTAGGATAATTTAATAACCATTTTTCAATTTGAAATTGAAAATTTTTATTAATATTTATATCATTTTCTTGTTCATACCATATATTATTTATCATGATTATTATAATATTAATAATTTAAGTGTAAAATAATAATTTATCAAATTTTTAATAAATTATTAGATATGGATTATATTAGTTCATTTATGATTATCTATTAGATTATTTAATTATTATATATAAAAATAATATTATATTATAATAAAAATATCTAGTTTATTTTATATTTTTTTTAATAAATTTTTTATATATTTATATAATATATACAATGAGTCGCGCACATGAATTAGATAACAGAACACCTTCTTCTGTTAAAAATGAAGTTGATCGTTTAATTCGTGAGGGTAAATACCAATTATCTCCTGCGGAAGCTGTAAAACTCCGTGAAAAATTCAAAGATTCCGCAATGTTTGAATTAGTAATGGAACACCTTAACGAAGCCCACGTAAAAATTTTAAACGTAGCCAAAAAATACTACAAATATGCCCAAACTCAATTACTCGGTGGCAACAAATCCATTGACTACGTCTTAAAACAAGCCGTACCTTTTGCCAAAAAAGTACCTCTCACTGATGCTGAAATCGATGCATTCAGACGCTTAGTAGAAGAAATGCTTGAAGGCAGAGTACCCTCTGAAAGCAGCACCTACAGACACATTTCATCTGTAGGCAACCTCTTCGGTGTATCCAGTGTAGAACAAGTAGAAAGCATGAAAGACAACTTATCCACTGGCGACTTTGCAAAAGTACAAGACATCATTCGCTTAGAAAATGCCAACAAAGCTCTCTACCAACAAGTAGTATTACAATCTGTACAATACCAAGATTGCGATTTAATTGCGTTATCTGGTAAATTTGATCCTGAACGCCACAATGCATTTTCTCACGTCAGCCCTATGATTGCGGCTCTCTACTTACCTAAATTCGATTTACTCGACCGCACTACCATCCATGCCCACTTAGCGGGCATCATCCGTGCTCGTTTCAACCGTGAACCTTTAGTAAATCAAGTAGACAAAGAATTATTTGACAACATTATCTACACCAACAGACGTGAAGTATGCTCCATGAACCCTGCGGAAGACTTACACAGACGCGTACAACTCCAACACTCTCTTTGGAATTCAGTCAGTGCATTACGCTCTGGCCGTTACTATGGTGTAAATTCTGACTTTGTAAATGCATTAGACCAATGCCACTTAACTCACGTCAGCCCTGTAAACACCGTAGTAAACGATGAAGGTGCCAACTTAAGACGTATCTTTGGTTCTTTTGGCTTAAACACCATTCAATTTGTACTCAAAGCTAACAACCAATACATGGCGACTAATGCATCTAACGTAGGTGCGTCTATCTTTATCCCTGTAAACCGTGAAGAAGATCGTACTAGCTTAGACTCCATGATTACCCTTGACATGTCTGACTACAAAACAAAAGATGGATCACCTTATGACTTCCAAGAAATGATGAAACAAAAAAGTTACTACCTCGATGAAAACGACAGATACATCGCCTTAGACACTGAAGTAAATGCGGTATACAAATTATTGTCTATCTATGTACCTCGTCGTAAATCATCTGTAGTACAACGCCAAGCAGTAGGCAATAACTCAATTGCGTCTCAATTTATTAATTTTCACCAACTCCCTCTCACTATCTCTGGATTAAGTGAACTCAATTCTTACCCTGTAAAAGCTCCCCCTACCCTCCGTGCGGGCAACTCCTTCTTACGCAAACGCTCTGTAGTAGTAGTAGAAATTGTAGCTTACCAATCCCCTACTGACTTAAATAACGTAGCTGAATTAGTAACATCTTCTTCTGCGATTGTCTACAAAAAAGATGACCCCAGCAAAATTTATTACTATAATCCTACAGGTGTAGTAAATACTCTTCAAGGTACAGCTGTTCAAGGTGATCCTGCGGCTGCTGCATATGCAGCAGTAGGTGTTGACCCCGCTGGTCAAATATTAGGTCGCCCTAACCCCATTATGGAAATCAATGCCAATGGTGATGCAGAAGGTGTTAAAGATCTCAATGCCACATACCTTGAATCTAGACAAGGCACCCTCTTCTTCTATGAAACTTCTGATTAAATTTAATAATAAAATATATTATTAAATTTATTTTCTTTTATACATAAATGATTCTTCTAATTTTTCAGGTGGAGTTTCAACACTCGCATATTTACTATTATTATTTGCTAAAAAGAAATCAGATCCTCCAGCTTTTGCAAATAAACCATTTTGATCAGTAGGATAACTGTCTTTAGGTACTCTAGGTTTCAGTGCATATGGTGATAATAAACTATTTCTAATATAATACGGATCATCTTGAAATAATACAGCTGATGGTAACCATTCTGGAGTATCACTTATTATTGATGGAGCACCTGTGTATATATTAGCAGGATTTTGAGATGCAATTGATGGTGTTAATTTTACTGGTACTGGATTATCATATTTTTTAACATCACCATTAGTAGAATAAGAATACTTCATTTCATTATTAGGTAAAAATATATTTTCATTTAAATTAGTTGGTGGTGTTATACCAGAAACAGATCTTAAATTACCTGTTGATTGAGGTAATAAATTTAAATTTCTAGGTTTATTAATATCATCTAAATAATTTAAATATACTTTTATTTCATTTATAATTAATGGTACACAAAATTTAACTACATATAAATTTAATTCATTTAATTGTTCATTAAGATCATATCCAATATTACGTGTTTTGTCAAAATAAATAGTTTCCATAATCATTCTTAAATCTCTTTCATTTTGATAAGGTATTTTATATATTTTTGTTGTAGCCATTACTTCATATATCATTTTTTCTTGTAAATATTTTATATTTTCAGGTGAAAAAAATACTTGTTTTAATTTATTTATATTTGATACAGCTTGAGGTTCAAATTGATATGTTGATTTTTCAAAAAATTTTTCAGGATGATTATTTGTTAATAAAAAAATTGGTAAACCAGTATTAACATTTAATTGATTATTCATATTTTATATTTAGAAATTAAATATAAGATATTAATTAAATAATTTATTCCAGAAAAAAATCATACGTTTCTAATAAATCATTATCTGATAATTTTTGATTTGGTTTAGAAATTTGTTCTAATGTTGTATTAGATACACGTAAATGTCCATTTACAATTCCATGTCCTATATCTAATTTAGATGTTATATTATTATCACTACCAGATGGTTGATTATATGTGATTATACTATATTGTGGTTGTCCCATTCCATTTAGTTCTTTTTTGGTAATTATACCCCATCTATTATTCTGAACATTACATACTAATTGCCCAACATCATAACTGGTATTTTGTATTAAATTCATTCTTTCACCTTCTTTTAATGATGTACCTACACGATTATGTAAAAATTCTTTGAATTTTTTTATTAATGTTTTATTAATTAAATCATCTATTTTAATTGTTAATCTGGGGAATGATGGATTAGGTAGGGCAGGTTGAGGATTTGGTTGTAATTGTATGAGGGCAGGTGGAATTGCAGCTAATGGTGCAGCAATGACTAGGATTGCTGCAACTGCTGCTGCTACTGCGGCTACAGATGCTTGATCTGCTGCAGGTGCTGCTAGAATTGCGGCTGCTAATGCAGGATTTGGTACAGCAGGTACAGCTGCAATTGCGGCTGCTTGCCCTTGTAATTGTAATACGAGTCCAGGAATTAGTGGTATCTCTGCAAAAACATAATTTGCTCTTTCAAGTGCCCTAATATTAAGATTTCCTATTGCTGGAATTATTCTGGCATCTCTATTTACTTCAATATATCTTCTGTATGGTTGAACAGTTGTATTTAATATAGATATATATGTTTCTCGTAATATTTGCAGTGCAGATGTTGTTTTTGCTATTATATCGGGTGCTCCTGCAGCGGCTACAGCCGCTACAGCCGCTAGTGCCGCACCATATTCATTAACTGCTTCAACTGCTTTATCATACAATATTCTATATTTATCAATATTATTTCGCAATAAATTTGTTTCTTCTTTCAATTTCTCCAAATTAATTTGTGCAGTTCTGGCATTTTCTGATATTTGTTTTGCATTTCCGCCATTAGGAGTATCACGTACTAATATATATGCTTCAACCGCCGCTTCTACCACTCTTGCTATAGCATCATCATCTTTAATATTTGCTGCAATTGCTGCCGCTTCTGCATCCTGTGCAGTATCCACGACTTTTTTCTCTTTTTCTAACACTACCAATATCTCATTGTGAATATCTGTAATTATTTTCATAATGCTATCGTCAGGACGTACACCTCCATTTAATGTAAATTCTTTATTAAATTTATTAGGATCAAATGCATCTCTCATATTTATTAATGTTCTTATTTTATTAATACACATATTTACATCTGTTTTATTAACTAATAATTCATCTGAATATACTTTATACGCAATTTTATCTATTTTTCTAGGAGTACTATCTGCTAATGCAAGAATAATTTCAGCAGGTGCAGGTGGTGCTGCACCCAAACCATATACATGAATAGGTAATCCAGCATCAACACGACCAACTAATTGATTTTCTAATGTTTGTTCATCATTACTATAAATATCTGCAAAATCAGAATTAATCATTACCATATAACCAAAATTAGGTATGTAAAAATCTATATTATTTAATCTATATTTCCAATATCCCCTAATCATTTCATCTTGTTTTAATGATTTGATTAATACATTACCATTTAAATCAAAATTGTGAAATGATATACCATGTTTATACATACACAAGAAACTATGATACATTTGAAATAATATACTTAACCATACTTCATAACTATGGTATCCTGTATTAATCATTTTTTTGGCTAAACCATTGTCTTCATATTGTCTAGATCCCCATGAAATTAAATCTTGAGTACCAGATTCAGTTAAGGCAATTAAACATTTATTAGATGGTGTATGTATATCTAATTGATCTACTAATTTTGTTAAATCAGATGTTGAATATTTTTGTAATCCAATTAAATATTCTTGCATTTCTTTTTTATACAAATTATTTAATACAAATTTTCTTTGTTTTTCCTGCTTGTTAATAATATCCTTATTCCTTAAACGATTCACTTTCAAAAAATCAATTTGAGTATCTTGAGTAATATAATATGCATATAACATTGTAAAATTAGGTGATACATTTGTTTTTACTATATTATCTCTCACATTTTCATAAAATGATATATCACGCCATACTTCAAATGCATTATAGGGTAATGTTTTATATTTATTAACAAATGTTTCACCCAAAATCATCTGATATATTCTAATGCTTATTCCAATATTATTTTTAGCACATCCAACATTGTAATTTACTCTATCTACTCTAATAGGATAACAGGATCTATAAATAATTAATCTTCTAGGTATTACAATACCTGATTGATTATTTTTTGTTTTATCATATTTAGTAACATCTAAATCTAATATTCTTAAATAACTTAATAAATTACGTACTTCAGGTGATTTATCGCTTAAAAAATTAATATTTTCACCATCAGCATGTCTAATTAATATAGATCTAATATATTGATATATAACAACTCTTTCACTAATTGTAGACATTGAATATTTTAACATAGATTCATCTTTACTAGGTAATATATCTTCTCTAAATTCTCTAACTTGTGATGGATTTGCAAATGAAATATTATATGTATTTTGTGACATTACATTTGCGGATGGTTGGGCAAATTGAGGTGGAATACTATAAGTTTGATTTCCAAATGAATTTGGAATAATATAATTCATCATTTTTACAACATTTTCTGGGGGTGCAGGAGGTAAGGGTCTTCTGGCTGGCGGTAATAATTCAGGTGCTATATTTAAAGAAAATGCTGTCTTTGTTTCTGATAAATTAGTTTGGTGTTGTAAATATGGTTGTTGTTGTGGTTGTTGTTGCGGTTGCTGTTGCTGCGGTTGCTGTTGCTGCGGTTGCTGTTGCTGTGGTTGCTGTTGCTGTGGTTGCTGCTGGTGTTTTGCTTCAGGATGTGCTTCAAAAAATCTTTCTTGTTTAATTCTTTTTTCTTCATTGGATACATATGGTGAATTTTTACTATTTTTATATATAGGTATTATTCTTCCTGATCCACCCTTTTGTTCTATATTACCAAACAAACTATGTAATTTACTAGTATTTTCTTTATATGGATTAGGAAGTATATTTAATGGAGCATTAAATTCTGAAGCTGGGACTTGGGCTTTTAATTTAGATGCAATCGATCCACTCTCTATATTAAAATTAGTAACTGGTTGTGCTTCACCAAATCCATTCGCTATACCACCTGATGGTCCGTCAGGACTACCTAATAAATTAGCAATTCCATTTGGTGGGATAACTGGTTTTGGTAAATTAACTTGAATTACAGGGTTAGCTGTTTCTGTTTGTGTAACTTCTAATCCTAAATCAGGAAGAGAAATTGGTTTTTGTGGCATTTTATTTGCAATACTTTCATTATTATAACTAGTTACAAATGGTTTTGATTTTAAATCATTAAATATATCATCAACATAATTATTTACTTTATCTTTATTCTTATTCTTTTCAAGATATTTAATTGTATCTTCTACTGGTGTTTCTACATTTAAAATTTCATCTACTTCTTCTTGTGACATATTATATTTTTTATTTCTTTTAATTTTTTTATTACGGCTACTACGATTTTTACGACTACTAGTACGACTTTTACGGCTACTACTACTGCTACTACTGCTTTTTCTACTACTACTACCTTTAGAATTTTTAGATCTACCACCTAATTGTTCATCTTCTACATTTTCATATACTTTAAAAAAATCACTACTTAATATTTCACGGGCGTTCATTTCTTTATTATGATGTTTTTTAATAAATTCACCTACTTTAGATGGTAATTCTAATTCTAATAATGATTCTAAAAATATATCTATATCATAATAAATATTTGGTTTTTGCATTACAGGATCTAATGAATCATTTGTAATATAATCTTTAATATTTGATTTTAAAAAATTAGTTATTTTAATTTCTCCAGTTGATTTAAATACAAACTCAGTATTATTTATTTTAAATTTTAAATTTTTTTCACTAGTTTGATATACTAATATATTATCAATTGTTAAATTATTATGTCTAAATGTAGGATACATTGATTGAATAACATTTAATGTATGCAATACTTGAAAAATACAATTTTGATAATTTTTAAATGTATTATCTTTTTTCAAATGTTCTTTTAATGTAACTAATTTATAAAAATGTTCTCTTATTGTAACACTTATAGTTCCATCAAGTTTTATTTCAGGATATTTTTTAGTAAATAATTGTAATTCTTTTGCAGGTATATCAGCATTACAAATATTTAACATAATACCCAATGTTTTTTTATGAACAACCAAATCACTTAATAAATAAGCAATTATTTTATCAACATTTAATGGTGTTGATGGATTCATTTCTTGATCTTTAGGATATTGTCTAAGTAATATATCTGATTTTTGATCAACTCTTTTGAATACATATGCAGATTCACTTTTACCACTATAAGAAATATTTGTATTAAATATTATATTAATTAATTGATCTAATTGTTTTTCTGCGTATATTTTTTTAATTATTGTGAGATCTTCTAAATAATTTGTGGACAATGGTTTTGATTCAATTGGTCTTGCAGGAATTTTCATATATAAATGTTCATATACTAATTCAATTAAATAATCAATATCGTCTAATTTACTCATATATAAAATTAAGAAAAATAATTGAATATTCTTCTTAATTACAAAAAGGATGTTTTTCAGCATTTACAAGATATTTATTTATATTATTATTATTTATATTACCATTAGAATCATTACAATATCCTTTGGGACATAATATACTGTTATTAGATGGATCAATTAATTTAAATACAGGATGAGAGCCTGTATTTACACCATTCTCACATTTTATATTATTATCTATATTTAAATATAATTTATAATCATCTTTTTTACAATATGTTATACCCCCGCTATCTATAGTTGAATTTTCATTATTAGCACCACAAAATGATCTTATCATTAGATTATCTTGCTTTATCAAATTACAATCATTATTATAATTTAACTCGACCAATGGAGTTTCACATATTGAAGATGGACTTGTTATATCTTCAGGTGATACAGAGGGTAATGCAGAAGGTGATGCAGAGGGTACAATAGGTGATTCAGAGGGTACAATAGGTGATTCAGAGGGTACAATAGGTGATTCAGAGGGTACAATAGGTGATTCAGAGGGTACAATAGGTGA
>Ga0114971_10001971_pt1 | contig 14088 bp, 13 predicted proteins | sample M_140625_MF_Meta_FD_87320 | JGI IMG/M metagenome (GOLD analysis project Ga0114971, IMG submission 87320) | Freshwater microbial communities from Lake Montjoie, Canada to study carbon cycling - M_140625_MF_MetaG | ecosystem: Environmental > Aquatic > Freshwater > Lake | place: Lake Montjoie... | reverse complement strand
TGTCAGTGTCGGTGTTCGAGAAAACGCCCATTTTATGGGCTTTCCGGCCCGAAGATCACGGAATGGCGCAACCCACCAACGACAAGCAATTGAATTTATTCGGTTTTTAACCGGACACTAGTGGTCTGGACTACACCTTAACTCTGCTGCCGACCTGTCCAGCTAACCAGGACCACCTCACTATGTGGACGATCAATCTAGCTAAAACCAAGTGAAATCCCCGTAACGTGGACTTGCCGATGCCCCAGGACCTCATCAACGTTAGGCTAGTACATCCAGCAGTTAAGTTTTTTCGCTTCCTGAGAGACATCCTAAGATCAAGCAAGACCCCGCCGCCCAGCATCCGAAGCTGGTAGAAGCCAAAGTTTTGGAGGGACCGGCATTGGATGAAAAGCTATTTGATAAGGGATTACAAAAGCGAAGCGAAACGCTCGGTAGCGACTACGTCGAGAAGAACCTAAAGGCTGCCGACTCTCTCACACGCCCGTTTCAGGAGGCGATGACCGCTTGGTGCTGGGGGTTCGGCTGGGGCGACGAAGCTATCGACGTCAAGACTCGTTCAATGATGAATCTTGCCATGCTGGCCGCCCTTGGAAAAATGCATGAGTGGGAGATCCACTGCAATGGGGCTATCAACAACGGCGTGTCGGCGGCGGAAGTCAGGGCGATCATCCATGTCGTCGGAATCTATTGTGGGGTACCACAGGCACTTGAGTGCTTCCGCGTCGCCCGCAAAGTACTGACCGAGCGTGAGCTGCTGCCCATCGATGACCCAGCCCAACCCTGATCTCAGTGTCAATCTGCAACGACTGGCCGCCTGGAACACTGCGGCAAGGCGTCGGCAGAGCTTTCGCAGCCTGCAGGATATCCATCGCCGCGGGCTGAGCTTCCGCGCCCCGGCCGTTCTGCCACTCGCTATGGCGAGGAGACCGGCGCTCGCCATGACCCCGGCACTGGAACGGCTAATGGGTGCCCCAAGTTTCTGCGCCATAGTCATTGCGCAGGAGGACCGGATCCTCTTCGAGCATCACGCGCCCGACTTTGCCACCGATCAGCTGCACAGCCTGCAATCCATCACCAAGACCTTCGCGCATCTGGCGCTGGCACGTCTGATCGAAGGAGGGCGTATCGACCCCGCTCGCCCGGTGGGCGAATATGTGCCAGAGTCGGGAGACGCCTATGTGCGAGCGAGCGTACAGCAGGTGCTGGACATGGACGTCGCAAGCAATTTCGCGGAGGACTACGACGCACCCTATGCGCCCTGCCCACAGCGCGGAACCCCGGTCGGCTATGCCCGGCAGGAGATCGCCATGGGCTGGCGACTGCCGCCGGATGGCGAGCCCGAATTCGGCGTGCGCGGCTTCGCCGCGGGGCTGGTAGCAGCGCCGCGCGGCGATGACAGCACGACGCGCTATACCTCCCCCAACACCGACATGCTGGGCTGGATCATCGAACGCGCCAGCGGCCGGAGCCTAGCCTCACATGTGGACGAGATCGTTGCCGAAGCGGGGCTCGAGGCGACATTCCACATTTCGGCGGACTGCGAGGGCGTGCCGGTGCTGAGCGGCGGCGGAGTGATGACGGCACGCGACCTCGCACGCTATGGCCTGCTGATCGCACGGCGAGGCGGAGCCTTCATGCGGGATGCGATGAGCGGTGCTGGAACCCGCTATGGCGTTTCGCCGACATTGCGTTACAGAAATCACCTGATGAGCAATGGCACATGGGTCGGGCACCCCGGCTATGCCGGCCAGTTCCTGATGGTCGACCCCGCGAAGAAGGCCTCGGCGGCCTTCTTCAGCGTTCTTGAGACCGAGTATGGCGAGCGCGAGGGCTATTTTGCCGAGGTCATCTCCGGCCTCGAAGCCGTGCTTCGGCGGCTGGACTAAGGCTCGGCGAATTCCCTGCGATGATGTCGGATTTCTGACAACCTCAATTTCCACAGCGACAGACACTCAGTACAGCGCTCGCAGAAGCACCGGAAGTCAGGAGGGACTGTCATGAAATTCCAGCTCGCCATCAACCTCGAACGCCTGGATGACAGCCTCGACATACGTGATGTTGCCCGCCACACGCTCGAGATGGTGCAGATGGCCGAGGACGGCGGCTTCCACATCGCCTGGTCGGCCGAGCACCACGCCCTCGAAATGACCATCGCGCCGGACCCCTTCCAGATCCTCACCTGGTGGGGGGCGCATACCTCCAAGATCAGGCTGGGCACGGCGGTTGCAGTGGCACCCTACTGGCACCCGATCAAACTCGCCGGCGAAGCGGCCTTCACCGACCTCATCACCGGCGGCCGACTTGAATTCGGCATCGGATCGGGCGCCTACCAGCGCGAGTTCGACCGCATGTACCCCGGCCTCAAGCAGACGGATGGGTGGAAATACATGCAGGAGATGCTGCCTGCCGTGCTGGCCCTGTGGCAGGGCGATTATGAGCACAAGGGTGAGTTCTGGCAGTTCCCTACCTCCACCTCGGTGCCGAAGCCGCTGCAGCAGCCCCATCCCCCTCTGTGGGTGGCCGCGCGCGCACCCATCACCTACGACTTCGCCGTCAAGCACGGCCTCAACATCATGTCCTGGCCGCTGACCCGCCCGATGAGCGAGGCCGAGCTCTACAAGTCGCGCCTCGATGAGGCGATGGCCAACAACCCGGGCAAGACGCGTCCGATCTTCGCCATGATGCGCCACACCGCACTTTATGACCGCAAGGAAGACTGGATGGTGCCGGTTCGCGCCGCGCAGCGCCAGCTCGGCCAGTTCGAGAACCTGTTCAAGAACATGGGCGACGTGAAGAACGGATTCCCCAAGGAAGTGGACCTGCACGACATCGCCAACCGCAGCGAATATGATCCCCAGATGCTGTCGAGCAACCTGATGTTCGGCACGCCCGACGAGGTGATCGCCAAGCTCAGGCCTTATGAGACGCTGGGGGTGGACCAGTTCACCTACTACGCCAGCCTCGGGCTGGGCATGAAAGAGCAAAGGCGCTCGCTTGAGCTGTTCTGCAAGGAAGTCATCCCCGCGTTCACGTGAGTGTAAGCTACATGCCGAATTTCGTTGAAGTCACCCGCAACGGCCACATCCTCGAGGTCAAGCTCAACAAGCCCAAGGTCAACGCCATCGACCAGGTGATGAGCCGTGAGATGGGTGAGGCCTTCGCGCTGTTGCGCGATGACCCGCAGCTGCACGTCGGCATCCTCACCGCAGAGGGCGAGAAGGTCTTTTCGGCGGGTTGGGACCTGAAGGCGCTCAACTCCGGCGACACCAAGCTCGACAACTGGTGGGAGGACGGAGATTACGGCGATGGCGGCGTTGCCGGCCTCACCGAGAACTGGAACCTCAACAAGCCGGTCATCGCCGCGCTCAACGGACTTGCCATCGGCGGCGGCTTCGAGATCGCGCTGTCCTGCGATCTCGTCATCGCGGCCGACCACGTGCAGTTTGCCCTTCCCGAAATGCCGCTCGGCATCGTTCCAGACGCCGGCGCCCTGCAGCGCCTGCCGCGCCGCATCCCCTATAACATCGCCATGGAAATGCTGCTGCTGGGCCGCCGCATGGGGGCGGAGGAAGCCGCACGCTATGGTCTCGTCAACAAGGTGGTGCCCTATGCCGAGCTGATGACAAACGCGCGCGCGTGGGCCACGCAACTCGCCAAGTCCGCGCCGCTTGCCATGCAGACGGTGAAGGAAGTGCTGCGCGCCATCGAGTGTAAGCCGACGCGTGAAACCTTCGAGACGATGCGCAAGGGCAACTTGCCCATCTACCGCGCTATGCTGAAGTCTGAGGACGCGGCCGAAGGCGTCAAGGCCTTCGTCGAGAAGCGCGAACCGATGTTCAAGGGGAAATAGAAATGACAAGGCCAGCCGTGACAGCAGTAAAGAAGGTTGCAAGCATCGGCGGTGGCCCGATTGGCGCCGGGTGGGCAGCGCATTTCCTGGCGCGGGGCTATGACGTGGCGGGCTATGTCCATTCCATGAGCGAGGAGGCCGCCTATCGCAAGGTGCTCGACACGGCATGGATCAGCCTCACCGCGCTGGGCCTCGCACCCGGCGCCTCGCGTGACCGCCTGACGCTCACCGATAGTCTTGAATCGGCCGTCACCGATGCGGGCTTTGTGCAGGAAAGTGCACCGGAGCGACTGGAGTTGAAGCAGGCGCTCTACGAGACGCTGGGCCGCATCGTGCCCGCCGACGTGGTCATCGCATCGAGCACCTCGGGACTGATGATGACCGACATCCAGCTCTTGTGCCAGACACCAGAGCGCACGGTGATCGGCCACCCCTTCAACCCGCCCTACCTGCTGCCGCTGGTCGAGATCATCGGCGGCAAGAAGACGTCGCCCGACGCCGTGGCATGGGCCCGTGACTTCTATGCACATGCCGGCAAGGCGCCGCTGGTGATGAAGAAGGAAATTCCCGGCTTCGTCGCCACCCGCCTGCAGGAGGCGCTGTGGCGCGAGGCGCTGCACATGGTGGCCAACGGCGAAGCGACACCCGAAGACATCGACATCGCGCTGATGAACGGCCCGGCACCGCGCCTTGCCATCCAGGGCCAGTGCATGGCCTTCCACGTGGCCTGCGGCGAAGGCGGCATGGCCACCAATCTCGACCAGTTCGGCCCGGCGCTGAAGCTGCCCTGGACCAGGCTGGTTGCGCCCGAACTCACCAAGGAACTGCGTGACCGCATGGTGGACGGCTGCAACGAGATTGCCGCTGGCCGCCACTTCGAAGACATGGCGGCCGAGCGCGACCGCGCCATCGTCGGCGTTCTCAAGGCTGTCAAGGCAGCGCGTGCCGGGGCTTAGGCGCGCTTGCGCGGCTTCTTCCGCGCCGTTTGCAGGAAGGCATAGACGGTGCCCAGCCATGACGGCGCGGCATCGGCTTCGGGCCAGGCCTGGCGGTACTCGCTGGGCTTCTTGCCGAAGGCCTGCAGGAAGCTCTGCGAGAAATAGGACATGGAGTTGAAGCCGCAGGCAGCGGAAACCTCGCGGATCGACATGCGGGTGGAGCTCAGCAGCACGCGGGCATACTGAAGTCTCAGCAGCTTCGAATACTGCACGATGGTGCAGCCGATGTCGCGCTTGAACAGCCGCTCCAGCTTCCTTTGCGAAACGCCAAGCTCGAGACAGACGCGTGGCACTGGCGTCGGATCCTCGATGCGGCCTTCGAGCAGCGTCATGGCGGCGCGCACATCCTGATGCACGTCGTCGTGCTTGCCGCCGGAGGCGTGGCGCTGCAGCGATTCCGGTGGTCGGCGCGGGTGGTGCATGACCTGGTTGGCAATCTCAGCGGCGAGCTGGTCGCCATTCTTGCGCCCCACGATGTGCAGCATCAGGTCGAGTCCCGCAGTGCCGCCGGCACAGGTCATAACCGGCTTTTCGACCGAATAGAGCTGCTCCACCACCTCGAGATCCGGATAGGCCTCGGCAAGACCTGCCATCATCGACCAGTGGGTTGTCACCTTCTGGTCGGCGACGAGACCAGCTTTTGCGAAGGCATAGATACCGATCTCGACGGCAATCATTTGCACCTGGGCGCGCGCGTTCTTGCGGAGCCAGCGGAACAGCCGCTGGTCGTTGAGGTGCTCTGCGCCCCAACTGCCGCACACCGCGATGATGTCGGGCTTCGGCAGCGCCTCGTCGTCGACGCTGTGGCAAACGACAGTAAGGCCGTTGCTCGCCTGCACCTGCCCCGCCACGGTGGCCCGGAAGTCCCATTCATAGAGTTTGTGCGGTGCAAGATAATTGGCGATGCGCATCGGCTCCATGAGCATGGTGAGCGTCATCATGTTGAAGCGCGGGATCAGCACGAAGCTCACCCGGGTCACCTCACCCGCTGCCGCACCCGCTCTAGCCGCTTCCACCATGATTTCGTGACCGACGAAAAAAGTGCATTGATGGCGAAAATTCTATAACGCTGTGCGGCCGTCGGGCAAATCATTTCGGCCATAAGCAAAAAATGCCAGGGAGTGACAGCGTGAACTTCGAAGTCATCGTGACATGTGCCGTCACCGGGGCTGGTGACACGGTGGGCAAGCACCCGGGCGTTCCCGTGACGCCGGAACAGATCGCCCAGGCCGCCATCGACGCCGCCAAGGCCGGCGCCACCGCCGCCCACCTTCACGTCCGTGACCCGGCCACCGGCAAGGGCTCGCGCGACCCCGAACTGTTCAAGCGCGCCGTCGACATCGTGCGCTCCAGCGGCACCGACGTCGTCATCAACCTCACCGCCGGCATGGGCGGCGACTGGATGATCAGCGAGTCCGACCCGTGCAAGCCGGGTCCCGGCACCGACATGATCGGCCCTGAGGAGCGGCTGCGTCATGTCGAGATGCTGCGCCCGGAAATCTGCAGCCTCGACTGCGGTTCGATGAATTTCGGCGACGGCAACTACGTCTACATGTCCACCCCGCCCTATCTCCGCCGCATGGCGGCGCTGGTGAAGGAATGGGGCGTGAAGCCTGAGCTCGAGGTCTTCGACCTCGGCCACATCCGCCTGGCGAAGCAGCTGATCGCCGAAGGGCTGATCGAGGATCCGCCCATGTTCCAGATTTGCCTCGGCATTCCGTGGGGGGCCGACCAGTCGGTCGACAACATGAAGGCGATGAAGGACCAGCTGCCCGCCAATGCGAGCTGGGCCAGCTTCGGCATCTCGCGCATGCAGATGCCGATGGCCGCCGCTGCGGTGGCGATGGGCGGCAACGTGCGGGTCGGCCTCGAGGACAATCTCTATCTCGACCGCGGCGTGCTGGCGAGCAACGCACAGCTCGTCGAGCGCGTCGTCGGCATCGTCGAGCGCATGGGCGCGAGGGTGCTGACGCCAGCCGAGGCACGCAAGAAGCTCGGGCTCAAGGAACAGGCATGACAGCAGGTCCCTCCGGCATCGGTGTCGTCTTCCAGAACGTCACCAAGCTGTACGGAAAGATGACCGCCGTAGACGGCGTGTCGCTCGATATCCGCGCCGGCGAGTTCCTGACGCTGCTGGGGCCATCGGGCTCCGGCAAGACCACGCTGCTGATGATGCTGGCCGGTTTCCAGGACATCACGGCGGGCGACATCGTCGTCGGCGGCAGTTCGATTGCCGCCACACCGCCCGAGAAGCGCAATTTCGGCATGGTGTTCCAGGGCTACGCGCTGTTCCCGCACATGACGGTCCGCAAGAACATCTCCTATCCGCTGGAAATCCGCCGCAAGCCGCCGGCCGAGATCGATACCCGCGTCAACCAGATGCTGGACCTCGTGCAGCTCAAGGGCTTCGCGGATCGATATCCGCACCAGCTCTCGGGCGGCCAGCAGCAGCGCGTTGCGCTGGCCCGCGCACTCAGCTTCTCGCCGCGCGTGCTGCTCCTTGACGAGCCGCTGGGCGCACTTGACCGCAAGCTCCGCTCTGACGTGCAGGAGCAGCTGAGGGAGATCCACAACCGGGTCGGCACCACCTTCATCTACGTGACGCACGACCAGGAAGAAGCCCTCACCATGTCCGACCGGATCGTGATCATGAACCGCGGCAAGGTGGTGCAGGTCGGCAATCCGGTCGAACTCTATGAAAGGCCGCGCACCGCCTTCGCGGCCAGCTTCCTCGGCAAGAGCAACTTCATCCACCGCGACGGCCGCACCTTCACGCTGCGGCCGGAGAAGATCGACGTGTTCCCGGCAGGCACGGGCCAAGGCCAGAACAGGCTGACCGGCACGGTGCGCGGCATCACCTACATGGGGGCCACCCTCAAGCTGATGGTCGAGGCGCCCGGCAACCCGGTCATCGAGGTTCACATCCCCGCGTGGCGCAACACGGGGCACTATTCCGACTCACAAGCCGTCGATCTCTGCTGGAGCGATGACGCCCAGGTCGAGGTCGAAGGCGGTGATGGCGAAGAAGCGGGCGCAAGATCCGCATGAGACGGGGCGCAGTGCCCGCAACAACGAACGCGGCGAAGGCCGCAGCAAAATGGAGGAAGTGACCATGAAAGACAAAGCTTTCCTGAATGACCTCGCACGCGAAGGTGCGATTGCCTTCAAGTCCGGCCGCCTTGACCGCCGCAGCTTCCTGATGCTGTGCGGACTGGCGGGCGTGGCGACGCTCGCCGTGAAGGTGGGCGACGCGGAAGCCGCCGCCAACGAGATCGTCATGTGGAACTGGGGCGGCGAATCCGAGAAGTGCCACGGTGACGCCATCGGCAAGCCCTTCACCGCAGCAACCGGACTGCCGCTGAAGTTTGACACTTCGGGGCCCCTCCAGGGCAAGATCAAGGAGATGGTCGACTCCGGCAAGGTGACCGCCGACGTCTGCGACGCCGACGGCTTCGACGCCATCGCCCTCGGCAAGTCTGGGCACCTCGAGGCGATCGACTACAACATCGTCAACAAGAAGCAGATCAAGGAAGGTTCCGCCTGGGAATTCGGCGTCGGCGTCATCTATTATGGCTACGCCTTCATGTATGACACCAAGGCCTTCGGGGACAATCCGCCCAAGGGCTGGGCCGATTTCTACGATACCGCCAAGTTCCCCGGAAAGCGTTCGCTCTACAAGTGGGCCAACGGCTCAATCGAGAGCGCGCTCGTTGCCGACGGTGTGCCGAAGGACAAGGTCTACCCTTGCGACGTGCCGCGCGCCATCGCCAAGATCAAGACCATCAAGGGTGACAGCCTGTATTGGGGTTCGGGTTCCGAGGCCCACGACATGATCGTCAACGGCGAAGTGGCCATGGGCATGATCTGGCAGAACCGCGGCAAGACCATCGAGGAGCGCACCAACGGCCGCTACAAGATGGTGATGAACGAGGCGATCGCCATGCCGGGCGCCTACATCGTGCCGCGCGGCAACCCGGCCGGCCGCGACAACGTCATGAAGTTCATCGAGCAGGCGCTGCAGGTCGACTCGCAGCTCATGATTCTCGATTGCCTCGGCATGACGCCGTCCAACCCGGAAGCATTTGCCAAGATTCCGGAAGCGATGCAGCCCTATGCTATCAACTCGGCGCAGAACATCGACAAGGTGATCTTCAACGATCCGGTGTGGTGGGCCGACAACGGCGGCGACGCCGTGAACGCCTTCCTCGAAGCCATCGGCTGATCAACGAAAGTGCAGCACGCGCCCCTGGCTAGGGGGCGCGTGCGCTCAACGCCATGGCAACACGCACCTCACGATTCAATCCCTACTGGCTGCTGGTGGCACCTGCCGTGCTGCTGGTACTGGCGCTGTACGTGGCGCCGATCGTGAACGTGCTGCTGCTCAGCGTGACCGACCCGAAGCCCGGCCTCGGCAACTATGCCAAGATCTTCGAAAGCGACACGGTGGCCAACCTGATCTGGCGCACCATCCGGCTCTGCCTTATCACCACGGTGGCCGCGGTGACGCTGGGCTATGCCGTGTCCTACGCCATGCTTCACGCCCTTTCCGGCGTGCGGCGACGCATGATGTCGATCCTGCTCATCTCCTTCTGGATCTCGGTACTCGTGCGCTCCTTCGCCTGGCTCATGCTGCTTGGCCACAACGGCCTCGTGAACGGCGCGCTCCTGAGTCTGGGCATCATTTCGGAGCCTCTTCCGCTGATGCGCAACGAGCTGGGCGTGCTCATCGGCATGACCGAATACATGGTGCCCTATGCCATCCTGCCGCTGCTCGCCAACATGCAGGGCATCGACCCGCGGGTGACCAGCGCCTCGCGCAGCCTGGGCGCCAGCAGCGCCCAGACCTTCTTCCGCGTCTTCCTGCCCCTGACGAAGCCCGGCATCATCGCTGCCTCGCTTCTCGTCTTCATCAGCTCGCTCGGCTTCTACGTGACACCAGCCATCCTCGGCGGCGGCAAGGTGCAGATGATTGCCGAATACATCTCCGTTCAACTGCTGGTTACCGTGCGCTGGGGTGTAGCCGCCATGCTGGCCACACTGATGATCGCCAGCGTCCTGACGCTGATGTATGTGCTGAACCGCTTCATGAAGCTGTCGGTGGTGTTCGGCGGAGTGGCGCGATGAAAGCCTCCCTTGGCGGGCGCATCAACCACATTGCGGCATGGGTGATCCTGTCGATCCTGATCGTACCTTCGCTGGTTGCCTTCCCGGTCTCGATCACCGCCAAGACCTACCTGTCGCTGCCGTGGGAAGGCGTGTCGCTGCAGCATTTTCAACACCTGCTGACCAGCCCGGAGTGGATTTCAAGCTTCGGGCAGAGCCTGCTCATCGCCGTCGTCGCCTCGGCACTGGCCACATTGCTCGGCACGCTGGCGGCCATAGGGCTGTGGCGCCTGTCGGGCCGCTTCATCGAGACGATCCGCGCCTTCCTGCTGCTGCCGCTGATGGTGCCGCCGATCATATCGGCCATGGCATTCTATCGCTGGTGGGTGCCGCTGGGGCTGATCGACAGCTACCTCGGCATCATCCTCGCCCATGCGATCCTCGCCATTCCGATGGTGGTGATCACCGTGTCGGCGGCGCTGGCCAATTTCGACCTGAGGCTCGAGCAGGCCTCGCGCAGCCTCGGTGCCTCGCTGCCCACCACATTGCGCCGCGTCATCCTGCCGGTGATCCGACCCGGCATTCTGGCAGGGGCGATCTTCGCCTTCATCCTGTCGTGGGACGAGATCGTCGTCACCCTGTTCATCTCCAAGTTCGACGTCTTCACCCTGCCGCGCCGCTTGTGGAACGGCATGCGCGAAAACACCGACCCGACGGTCGCAGCGGCGGCGGTCGTCCTGATCTGCACAACCCTTGTCTTCATCGTCGGCTTCGCGATCCTGTCGCGCAGGCGCGGCGAGGAAGCAGCCTGACCCTTTCGGAGAATCGCCTTGAGCCTCGTCAATTCACACGAAAACCGCCTGCTGCTGGAAACCGTGCAGGCCTTCATGAAGGCCGAGCTTCACCCGCATGAAGACCTGGTGGACAAGCTTGGCGAGGTTCCGCTCGACCTTGGCCGGCAGATCGAGAAGCGCGCCCACGAGGCGGGCCTTTATGCAGCGAACCTGCCGGAAGAGGTGGGCGGCGGAGGCCTGAGCCTCGAGGCCAAGACCATCATGGAGCGCGAGTTCGGAAAGACCAGCCACGCGCTGCACAGCTGGGTGGCGCGCCCCACCGAACTGCTGCTGGCCTGCGAGGGCGAGCAGCGCGAGCGCTACCTGATCCCATGTGTCAAAGGCGAGAAGCGCGAGCTCTTCGGGTTGACGGAGCCTGAGGCCGGCTCCGACGTGATGGGCATGAAGTCCAACGCAAGGCGTGACGGCGACGACTGGATCCTCAACGGCTCGAAGCATTTCATCTCCGGCCCGGTGCTGCCCGACTTCGCCATCGTCTTCGCGGCAACCGGCGTAGACGAGAGCCCGCGTGGCTCGCGAAAGCGCGTGACATCCTTCCTCGTCGACACCGGAACGCCCGGATTCGACGTGCGTGACGGCACGCATTGCGTCAGCTATCGCGGCTACAAGACCTTTCAGCTCAGCTTCAACAATGTGCGGCTGAACAAGCGCCAGATCCTCGGCGAGGAAGGCCGCGGACTGGAACTCGCGGGCCAGTGGCTCACCTATGGCCGCATCTTCGTCGGCGCCTCGTGCTGCGGCAAGGCGGAGCGGCTGATGGGCCTTGCCACCGAATGGGCGGCGAGCCGCAAGCAGTTCGGCCAGGCCATCGGCAAGTTCCAGGGCACCGGCTTCAAGCTTGCAGACATGGCCACCGAACTGCGCGCCGCCGACCTTCTGGTGGAGGATGCCATCCGCCGGGCCAATGAGGGCAATCTCACCGATGCCGACATCTCGATGGTGAAGCTCTACTGCTCCGAGATGGTGAACCGCGTGGCCGACAACACTGTGCAGATCTATGGCGGCATGGGCCTCATGGAGGAACTGCCCGTCCAGCGCCTGTGGCGCGACGCGCGCCTTGAGCGCATCTGGGACGGCACCTCTGAGATCCAGCGCCACATCATCTCGCGCGCCATCCTGCGGCCGCTCGGCGCATGACCCCGAAGCGCCGCACCAATCTCGAGCGGCTGCTGAAGCCTCGCCACGTGGCGGTAATCGGCGGCCGCGACGCGGAAACCGTCGCCGCCGAGTGCAAGCGCATCGGCTTTTCCGGCCCGTTCTGGCCGGTGAACCCGAAGCGCAGCCACATCGGCGGCCATCCCTGCTTTGCATCGCTCGACGCGCTGCCGGAAGCACCCGACGCGGTGTTCCTCGCCGTCCCCAAGGAAGCCGCCATCGAGGCGCTGCAGAAGCTCAGTGCCATGGGGGCAGGCGGCGTTGTCTGCTACACGGCAGGCTTCGGCGAGACAGGCTCCGATGGTGCTGACGATGAGGCGCGGCTGGTGGCTGCGGCGGGCGATCTCGCGCTCGTCGGCCCCAATTGCTACGGCGTCATCAACTACCTGGACAAGGTGGCGCTGTGGCCCTTCACCCACGGCGGCTCCTGCCCGGGCTATGGCGCGGCCATCATCACCCAGAGCGGCATGCTGTCTTCCGACTTCACCATGAGCCAGCGCGAAGCACCCTTCGCCTTCATGGTCTCGGCTGGAAACCAGACGTTGCTCCGGCTCGAGGACTTCGTCGATGCTCTGGCAGAGCAGCCGGAGGTGCGCGCCATCGGCCTCCACATCGAAGGCCTGAAGGATGTTCAGGCCTTCGAGCGTGCCGCATTGAAGGCGCTGGCGCTCGGCAAGCCCATCGTGGCGCTGAAGACCGGCACGTCACGGCTCGGTTCCAGTCTGACGGTGAGCCACACCGGGTCGCTTTCCGGCACCGAGGAGCTTTATGACGCGCTGTTCGACAGGCTCGGCATCATCCGCGTCAGCAGCCCCGCGCAGCTGCTCGAAACCACCAAGTTCCTCTGCGTGGCGGGCGTGCCCAGGGGCCACCGTCTTGCCGGTCTCACCTGCTCAGGCGGCGGCGCCACCATGCTGGCGGATTATGCCGAGCGGCTGGGCCTCACCTTCACGCCGCCGGACGCCGCAACGGCGGCCAGCCTGCGCAGCCTGCTGCCACAAACGGCCACCGTCTCGAACCCGCTGGATTACACCACGCCGATCTGGGGCATTCCGGAGAAGACCCGCCCTGTCTTCGACACGCTGTTCGCGCAGGGCCACGATGCGGCGGTGATCGTGCAGGACTATCCCGCCCCGGGCCTGGACGAGAGCAAGCCGTGGTATCGCAACGACACGCTCTCCTTCATCGCCGCCGCCAAGGCGCAGGGCCTTCCCGCCGCGGTGTGCAGCACGATCCCCGAGAACCTCGATGCGGAAACCCGCAGCTTCCTCGTTGGCGAAGGCGTGGCCCCCATGCAGGGCATCGAAGAGTGCATGGCGGCCATCGCCGCCGCGGCATGGCATGGCGCCCGCCGCGCCGAAATCGCCGATGCGCCCGCCGCCCCGCTGATCGCGCCACGGCCTGACGGCGCGCCGCGGCTGCTGGACGAGGCCAGCGCCAAGCAGCGCCTCGCCGCCACAGGACTCGCCGTCCCCCGCAGCCGGATCGGCAGTGGTGCCGATGCGCCATCACTGGCGCAGGCATTGGGTTTCCCGGTCGCTCTCAAGATGGTCAGTGCACAACTGCCGCACAAGACCGAGGCAGGCGCCGTTCGGCTTGGACTTGCGTCGACGCAAGCCGTTGCCGATGCGGTCGAACGCATGAAGGCCGATGTGAAGGCCTTCAACGCCGATGCCGTGACTGACGTCTTCCTCGTCGAGGCCATGGTGGCGGCCCCGGTGGTGGAATTGATGGTCAGCATCCGGCGTGACCCGCAGTTCGGGCTGGCGATGACGCTGGCGGCAGGCGGCGTGTTCGTCGAGTTGCTGACGGATGCAACCACGATCCTTCTGCCAGCGACGCGCGCGGATTTCGCGCGCGCCCTGTCACGGCTGAAGATCAGCCGGCTTCTCGATGGCTATCGCGGCAAGCCCGCCGCCAGCCGCGCGGCACTGCTCGACACGCTCGAACGCCTCGCCACCTTCGCGGGCGACGCGGCCAATGACGTGGCCGAAATCGAGATCAACCCGCTCTTCGTGGGCGTGACGGAGAGTTGCGCCGTCGACGTGTTGATGCAGGTCGGCTAGCGCATCACGAAGGGGTTGGCGAGCGGCTCGTCCGAGGTGTTGATCCACACCGTCTTGGG
>Ga0114971_10001967_pt1 | contig 14101 bp, 13 predicted proteins | sample M_140625_MF_Meta_FD_87320 | JGI IMG/M metagenome (GOLD analysis project Ga0114971, IMG submission 87320) | Freshwater microbial communities from Lake Montjoie, Canada to study carbon cycling - M_140625_MF_MetaG | ecosystem: Environmental > Aquatic > Freshwater > Lake | place: Lake Montjoie... | reverse complement strand
CGTGATTCGGCCGGTGCGCCCGGTCCAGTTGTCCTCCGGCATTGCCCGCGTGCAGGTGACGTGGAACCGGAAGTTCGGGTTTTCCTTCTCCAGCTCGCGGAATTCCGCATTGAAAATAATATCCTTGGGCTGGCGCACGCTGTAGAGGACGGTGATCCGGGTCGGCAATTTCCGACGGGTGGCCTCGCGAGCAAAGGCGCGGAACGGGGTCACGCCTGAACCGCCGGCAATACAGACCAGATGCTTCTCGGGCTCGTACACCGGCAGGAATTTGCCGACCGGCGGGATAACGAACAGTTTGTCGCCGGCCTTAGCCCAATCCACCATGCGAGTGCCCATCTTGCCATCGCGCTTGATGGTGACCTCGTAGGCGCCGCGGTCCAGCGCACACGACGACAGAGAATAGGCGCGCTTGTAATTGGCTGTGTCCGGCCAGTAGAGCGTGATGAACTGTCCGGTCTTGAATTCGGGGTTGTGACCCTCAGGCCATTGGAGGCGGAGGGTTTTGGTGTCGGGCAGTTCCATCGTCACCGACTCCAGCAGCATTTCAACAATTTCTTTAGCCATAAAATAGTCAGGGGAGCCGAGCTTAAGACATTCGCTCCCAACCGGCAAGCGCGGTCTGGCTTGGAAATATTATTCCATCATAGCGTCGCACTCGGGACTGGGGAATCCGCAGCAATCCGCGCCAGGACTTCCTGTGCCAGCACTTCGTAGGCGGCGGCGCCGGAGCTGTACTTGTCGTAATGGATGATGGGCTTGCCGAAGCCGGGCGCTTCCGCAAGCTTGGTGCTGCGCGGAATCACGGTTTCAAAAACCTTGGCGCCCAACTGGCTCCGCACCTCGCCGACGACCTCATTGGACAATTTGGTGCGGCCATCGAACATGGTCATCACCACGCCGAAAATCCCCAACCGGGGATTCGCACCGGTGGCCTGCAGCTGGCCGAGCACCCGGGTCATCATGGAGATGCCCTCCAGCGCGTAATACTCGCATTGCAGCGGAACCAACAGGCCGTCACTGGCGATGAAGGCGTTGAGCGAGAGGATGCCAAGGGCGGGCGGACAATCGAGCAGGATCACATCAAACCGGCCGCTATCCACGACGGGCTGGAGGGCATGGGTCACCGCCATCAAATGGTTTTCCGTCCGGGCCAGCTCCAGCTCCACGGCGCACATGTCCAACTCGCCGGGCACCATTTCGATTCGCTGATAGGCGGTGGGCTGAATTTTATCGAGCAGGCGCCCCTCGCCGAGCAGGACGCGGTAGGCGCTGGCGCCCTCAATTTTCTCCAGGCCCATGCCACTGGTGGCGTTGGCCTGGGGGTCGAGATCGAACAACAGCACCCGCTGACCGAGTGCGGCCAGACAGGCCGCCAGATTGACGGCGGTGGTGGTTTTTCCAACGCCCCCCTTCTGGTTGGCGACGGCGATGATTTTGGTTGGCACTTGCGCTGATTAAAATGGAAACAGGGCGCCGTTTCAAGCGCGCACCGCTTATTTTAAAAGCCGGAAAGGCTCAATGCCCAACGGGGAGAAAACTGACCGGCTGGACCAACCCGGATTGCGAGCCGAACAGCGAGGCCACGGGCTGAAGACTGGCGACGGCACTGTTGCTGGCGGCAAAATCGGTGGACAGCGCCGGCGCGAAGGCGGAGGACTGGGCGCTGGCGAATGTGCCGGCGGACGGGGTCGAAGACTCCAGGACCAGATCCGGCTGGGAATCGGGGCGCTCCGCGTAGACGATCCCCAAAACCAACAACAGCGTCAGCGCGGAGGCGAATGCGCCGGCAAATGCCGGCTTCAATTCCAAATTTTGCAGCAGTCTCATCAACCAAGGAGCTTGCGAAAACAACTCCTCCTGTGCCGACTGTGGTAACTCCGCCTCGGCTTGACGTAGGCGCGCTGCGACCTGACTGGAAAAGCCCGCGAAATAGCCTGGCGGAGGGAGCTCCTGCCGCTTGTGCGCCAGCAGCTGGCGCAATGTTTCAAAGTTATTTTCGTTCTCGCTCATGTGGATTTCAAATAATCAGCCAACCAGCCCTGCATTTGCTGCCGCGCATAAAACAGCCGCGACCGTACCGTGCCAATGTTGCAATTCATGATTTCGGCAATTTCCTCATGGGACTGCCCCTGAACATCATGCAAAACCATGACTAATCTATGGTGTTCGGACAGCTTGAGCAACGCCTCGTTCAATTTTCCCTGCAATTCTTTGAGGCCGGCATCGCGCCGCGGCGTTTTATCCGAAATCAGGGCGACCAGATCCGGATTGTTTTCCACATTGAAGTCCAAGTCGTTGAGACTCATGTGGAAACGGTTCTTACGCTGCTTGAGGTAATTAAGGGTTTTATTGACAGCAATGCGATAAATCCAAGTATAGAAGGTGGACCCTCCCTTGAAAGATTTCAGCGCCTGAAACGCCTTGATGAAAGCCTCCTGAGCGAGGTCGTTGGCATCCTCGTGATTGGAGGTCATGTGATACACCGTGGCGTAGATGCGCTCCTGATACCGCTGGACCAACTGGTCGTAGGCTTCCAGATTCCCCTTTTGCGCACGGCGAACCAGCTCCATTTCGTCGGTCGGGAGGGGCGTTTCTCCTATCGGAATGGGAGCGGGTGCGGCCATAACATTCAGCGCCCAACCGTCAGCGTTCCGGTCTGTTGAGTGAGAAAATCCGCCAGTGCCAAGAGGCCGTCGCGGCCGCTCGAGCCAGGCAGAATCGCCAGCGCTTGACGTGCCCGCGCCAGATATTGGGAGATCAGTTCCAGCGACGGCTGGAACGTCTCATAGCGCACGAGCAGTTCATTCACAGACGCCCAGTTTTGAGGCTGCCATTCTTGAATCAGGTTTTCCAGAGCCCGGCGATCGTCCCCCGTCGCCCGCTCCCACGCCAGCAACACCGGCCACGTCAGCTTGCCCTTTGCCAGATCCGTGCCGAGGGATTTGCCCGCCGCCGTCTCCGTGCCAAACAAATCCACGCAGTCGTCGTAGACCTGATAGGCCGTGCCGAAAGCGGCGCCGAACTGCCGCAGCGCCGCCCGCTGATCCGCACGGGCCCCGCCCAGAAACGCCGCCAGATCGCACGAGAGCGTGAACAGCTCGCCGGTCTTCATTTCAATCACCCGGAAATAATCCCGGCGCGACAACTCAAATTTGCGGCGATGCTGTGTCTGCAAAATCTCTCCTGTGCACACTGTGTTGGTCGCCTTCGCCACCGCGCGGCATACATCCATGGTGGGGTACGTGGAAGCCAGGGTCAGCGCTTGGGCAAACAGGCAGTCTCCAAAAAGGACGGCGATTTCATTGCCCCACTGGGCGGCAATGGTGGGCTGGCCCCGCCGAATTTCAGCCTCGTCCATCACATCGTCATGCACCAACGTCGCCAGATGCACCATCTCGATAATGACCGCTGCATTAATCTGCTCATCCCCGATCGGGCCCACGGCGCTGCCGGCCAGGGCGACCAGAGCGGGCCGTAAATGCTTGCCGCTCCCGCTCAAGGCGGATTGGGCATAGGGGACGAGCTGGGGGTCAAACTGCTGGGTTTGCTCAATCAAGCGCTGGTGGACCGACTGAAGAAAGGGATCCACCTGCTCCACGATTTGATTCCAGGAACGGCTCAGATTGGTTTTAGGCGATTCAGAGAGATCTGAAAGCGCCGCGATAGTTTCAACTGCCAGCATTGATCTGCAACTGTACTTTTGCCAAGCCGCCTAGTCAAACCTGTTGTGCCAGCCGTGTTGTCGCCTCAACACCGAATTGACCGTTGGCAAGGAGCGCCTCTACGGGCGGGGTCAGACCACGGACAGCGGTTCGAAAGCCTTGCCCAAAATGGGGAGGCTCTTTGTTTTAAGCCAGTTTTCCAGCACGCCCGCGTAAACATTCCTGAAATCCAAATTGTATTTCAGGTCGCCCTGATGCAAATCCTGCGGAGCCAGGCTCGGCTGCTTTCCGAGCAGGCCTGCCTTCACACGGTTGCCGACTATAAACAGGGGGGCGGCCGCGCCGTGATCCGTGCCGCCGCTGGCGTTTTCGGAAACGCGTCGGCCGAACTCGCTGAACGTCATCACCAGCACGCGCGGCAGATTGCCCTGGGCCTTCATATCCTGAACAAATGCCTGGGTGGCATCGCCGAGATCCTTCAGCAAACGCGCCTGGGCGCCGACCTGATTGGTGTGCGTGTCATAACCGCCCTGGGACACATAATAAACGCGCGAGGGCAATCCGCCGCCAATGAGTTTGGCCACGAGCTTGAGCGACGTCCCCAATTGCGAGCCGGGATAGGTCGCCTGAGTTTGCACCTTCGCCGCGATGTCGCGGATTTTATCGGAGCTCATCTGCGCATCCATCGCGGTGCGGGAGATGAAGTCCACCGCCGACCCGCCCTGCATGGGCATGCCCGCGGCGAGCGACCCGATACTGCCGCCGGAATTGTCGTCCTCGGCCGCAAGGCCAGCCATCTCCAAGTCGTTCAGTTTGCGGTAGGACTCCTCCGTGCCCGCCCCCTTGGATAGGAACCGGTAATTTTGCGGGTTATTCAGACAAATGCCCCGGGGGTGCTTGGCGAAAAATGCCTGCGGCAGCTGTCCCCCGATTGCGACACCCGCCGTGGGATCCGAACCGCCACAGGCGTTATCGAAGTAACGCCCCAGCCAGCCGTAAGGTTCCGACCGGTCCGAGGCGCTGGCGGTCTGCCAGATCTCGGTGGAACGGAAATGAGAGCGGCTTGGGTTCGGATAACCCACGCCCTGGACCACAGCCAGCTGCCCGGCGTCGTGGAGGGACTTGAAACCCGTCAACGCCGGATTGAGAGCCAGCTCATCATTGAGCTTGATGAGCTTGTCGCCAGACAAGCCAATGTGCGGGCGCGCCCGGTGATAGAAATCATTCGCATAGGGCACCACCGTGTTGAGCCCGTCATTCCCGCCAGCCATCTGCAACACCACCAAAATGGTGGCGTCGCTGCCGGTGACGACCTGGGTGGCCGAATCGGCCGCCTCGCTGTGCAGCGCCGTGAGCGTGTTCGCCAGAAATGCCGGCACCGTCCAGGAAAGCGAACTGCCCAGCACGGTCGTGCGCAGGAATTCCCGGCGGGTCTGGAGTGTGATTTCGTTTTTCATGATTTGAAAGGAGGCTTGCCCCTTTGGTGGTATCGCCCGCCCGATTTCAGGTCACTTGATATTGAGGGGTGGACATCATCAGCCGGATGGCCGCCAGTATGTCGTCATCGTTTAAAAGAGTCCGGCTGGCTAGAAAATCCAACAGGGTCCGCTTCTGATCGCCCTTGAGCGGCGACTGGAACAATCGGCGTTCCAGGGAGACCACGAGGAGAGACTGGTTGGCGCGCTCCTCCGGCGTGAGAATTTTACCAACCTCCACGCCGCCCATACGGACACGCTGCAGCTTCCGCACCCCCTTCTTGCCACCCCCGCCGGCTGCTTTCGTTTTACCCCCCAAATCTCCCGGGCCCATAGGCGGGAGCGTCCCCTGCACCAGCGATTCCGCATCGTTATAACGGGCCAGCAACGTGTTGGTGGTGATCCAGGAAGTTCCCCCGTCCCATCCTTTGACGTTGGGCGGCGCGAATAGATCCTGTCCTAGCTGGCGGGTCATCCCACAGCTGATCAGAGGGGCCGGCAGAGGACATTCCAGGGCGCGAACGCTGCCCACCAGCCATTGCACCGGGCTCTTCACCTGATTGCGAAGGACCGATGCCTGGTAAAACTCCCCGCTGCGGAACATCGCGCGAAGGAGCGGCTTGAAATGGCCCCCGCTGGCGCGAAACACCGCGGCCAGTCCGGTGTTCAGTTCCTCTGAAGGAGGCTGCCCAGCGAAATAGTTCCAGAGTTTGCCGGTGATGAACCGGGCCGATTGAGGCTGCGCAGTGATTTGCTCGATCACGTCGTCCCCGCTCCAGCTGCCCGTGCGCCCGAGAAAGGTCTTGGGTCCGGCATCGTGAATCTGGGGCCGATAGATAAACTTTTCGCGGGCGCGGTCCAACGTCCACCCCGTCAGCGCACGCGCGGCCTCGGTGACGTCCCTTTCGGTGTAATGGCCTTCGCCCAGAGCGAACAGTTCCATGACCTCGCGCGCAAAGTTCTCATTGGGATGCTGCCGGCTGCTCTGGGCCTGGTCGAGCCAGACGAGCATGGCCGGATCCTTGCCCGCCTCCAGCAGCAGGTGCTGCCAGTTCTCCGTGGCCAGCCGGCGGAATAATTCGTTCTGGCGCCACAGATAGTAGGCGTTGCGCACCTTCTCCGCGCTGGTGGCAAAATGTCCGTGCCAGAACAGAACCATTTTTTCCTGAAAAGGGCGCGGCCCAACCGCCATGCGCTGCAACCACCAGCCGCGCAACTCCATCAGGCGGTCGCGCTGAAGCTGGTTTTCCTCCCGCTGCAACTGTTTCTTCTCCTCCGGCGTGCCCTGCTGATTGATTTCGCGGATCTTTTTCAGGCGGTCCGGATCGGGTTTAGCCCACGCCGGATTGGGAGTGGGATCCAGGATGGATTCGTAATCGACCAGAAAGTTCACTGCCGACTCCGGTCCACGGTCCGCCAACGCCTCGATTTCCCGAGGGGGGCCGCCGAAACCGGCGCGATTCAATAAATGCGCCGCCATGGCATAGTTCCAGTCCCGGACTGGCAGCGGTTTGAGCATACAATCGCAGACGGAAATGATCCCTGGGAGGTTTCATGCCCCCTGTTTTTTTTCTAGGGTCAAACCGAGGGACCCTTGTTTTCCTAATCGTTTTGTTTTGGCAAGCGGGCTTTTCGGCGATTAACTATCCCCCATGCAAGTCGTTCTCAATTATCTCAAACAGAATCAGGCCCGGGCCGTCGCCGAACTCTGCGAGCTGCTCCGCTTCCCCAGCGTTTCCGCCCAGCTGCAGCACAAGCCCGACCTGCGCGCCTGCGCCCAGTGGCTGGTGCGGCATTGCCGCCAAATCGGGCTGCAGGCGAAGCTCTGCCCGACGGCCGGCCATCCCATTGTGCTGGCTAAAACCCCGCGGGCCAAGGGCCAGCGGCGCCGCCCGCATTACATGGTCTACGGTCATTACGACGTGCAGCCGCCGGAGCCCCTGGACCTCTGGCACACACCGCCCTTCGAGCCGCGCATCGAGGGCCGCTCGGTGTATGCCCGCGGGAGCACCGACAACAAGGGCCAGTTTTTCGCGCATCTCAAGGCCGTGGAAGCCTATCTCCAGACCGGCACCCCCCTGCCCTGCGACCTCACCTTCGTTCTCGAAGGGGAGGAGGAGGTCGGCAGCAAGAGCCTTTCCCATTTTCTTAAAACCCATCGCCGGGAACTGGCGTGTGACGCGGTGGTAATCTCGGACACCGGCATGCCGGGCTTAAAACATCCCGCACTCACCTACGCCCTGCGCGGGATCATCGCCTTCGAGATCACGCTGCACGGCCCCGAACGCGACCTGCATTCCGGCGTCTTCGGCGGCGCGGTGGAAAATCCCGCCATGGCGCTCGCCCGACTGCTGGCCGGTGTGCGGGATGACCAGGGGCGCATCACTATCCCCGGGTTTTATGACGGAGTCGCACCGCTGTCCCGATTTGAGCGGGCGCAGGCCGCGCGCTATCCCCTGAAGGAGGCTCAACTGAAGAAGCTCCTGGGGGCCCCCGAGCTGTTCGGCGAACGCGGGTTCACCGCCACCGAACAGCGCAGCGCCCGCCCCACCTTTGAGATTAACGGCCTCACCAGCGGGTACCAGGGCGAGGGTAGCAAAACTATCGTGCCCGCTTGGGCGCGGGCCAAGATCACCTGCCGCCTCGTGCCGGACCAGAGCCCCGAACAGGTCCGCCGCGCCGTGCTCGCGCACCTGAAAAAAATTTGCCCCCCCACCGTGCGGCTGGAAATCGAGGCCGGTCACGGGGCGGAAGCCTATCAGGTTTCGCCGACCGGTCCCCTGGCGCAGGCGTCCCTGCGCGCCCTAAAAAAAGCTTTCGGGGCTGAACCGATCCTGATGCGGGAAGGCGGCTCCATCCCCATTGTGAACCAATTCAAGAAAATCCTCGGCGCCGACTCGCTGCTGCTCGGGCTCGGCTTGCCGGATGATAATGCCCATTCCCCCAATGAAAAATTCCATCTGGACTGCTTTGCCGGCGGCCAGCGAATGAGCGCCTACCTGTGGCAGGAACTCAATCCTGGATTGGATTGAACCCGAATTCCGACCCCGGCCCTCGCCCCCCTCAAGCTTTCGCGGGGCGAGGGGGAGGACCTGCGCGAGAGCCTGGCCTCATTCGACGAGTGACCGTTTTGATTTGAATCTCCATTCTAAAATTAAAAGGGGGATCCAACGGCGAGGCGTCGCTGTATTCACTTCCTCTCTTCCATCAAATGGAGCAGAGGGCTGGGGAGAGGAGGCGGTTGGAGACGGTCGACGGGCCAGAACCCGTTGGGGTCTAGGAAGGCCGCACGTGGAAGGGAAGGCCCACGCCCGCCGCCCGGGCGCAGCGCATCCGAGTCAAGACGCTGCCGGCGCGGCGACAGACGGTTTGGGTCGATGCAGGACCATCACATTCCCGACGCGCAAGATCAGGTGGCTCGCTGTTTTTTCAGCCAGCTGCGGCGCCAACTCCTTCTTCTGTTCCTTGAACTCCGAAAACTTGATCTTCACTAAGGCATGCTGCGACAGCGCCATGTCCACCGAACGGAGAAATCCCTCGCTCAAGCCGGCTTTGCCCACCTTGAGCATGGGCTCCAGCTGTTGTGAGGCCGCTTTGAATTGTCGGATTTGCGGGTTGGTCAAGGGTTCAAGCATTTGTCGGCGGATTATAAACAGATTTCCAGGGAATACCAGATTCAATCTTCACGCCCTGAAGTCATGCGCCATGATTCCACACTTGAAACTTGCGGTCTGAAACTTGAGACTGCCCCGGATGTCGTTGCCAGCGGATTATCACATGCACACGCCGCTTTGCCGCCACGCGGTCGGCGAGCCGGTGGAATACGCGCGCCGGGCATTGGAAGCCGGACTGACCGAGATCGGATTCTCTGATCATTCGCCCATGGCGCGCGAGGACTTCGATGCCTGGCGCATGTTTGACCGGCAGCTGGATGAATACGTCGCCAGGGTGCGCCTGGCACAATCTGCCTTTCCCGAACTCACCATCCGACTAGCGCTGGAGGTGGATTACCTGCCCGGTCAGGAGAAGTGGATCCGCTCCCTCGCCGCCCGGCACCCCTGGGATTATTTCATCGGCTCCGTCCATTACATTTCCAACGCCTGGGCCATCGATGATCCGGGCAAGCTGTCCGAGTGGAACGGACGCGATCCCGGGGCCGTCTGGACCCTTTATTTTGAGCGGCTGACTCAGGCGGCCGCATCCGGCCTATTTGACATCCTGGGCCACGTGGACCTGCCGAAAAAATTCGGGCACCGGCCGGGCAAAGACTGCTCATCTCTCTACCAGAAGTTTTTGGCGGCGGCAAAACAATCCGGGTGCGCGATTGAACTCAACACCGCCGGGCTGCGCAAACCCTGCAAGGAAATCTATCCCAGCCTGGAGATCCTTAAACTGGCCCGCCAGCACGATGTCGGAATCACCTTCGGTTCGGACGCCCATGCGCCCGGCGACGTCGGCATGGATTTCGCCGGGGCCGTCGCGCTCGCCCGTCAGGCCGGCTACTCGGAGACCTGCCGTTTCAATCGGCGCCAGCAGGAATCCGTGCGGTTCTGAAGTATGAGGCTGGCCCGCCCCAAAAAAAATTCCGCGCTGATCTGCCTTGTCCTCATCTTGGGGACTGCTGCGCTTTACGCGCCTCTCGCCCTTTATCCCTTCATCCTTTACGACGACGAACAATACGTCACCGCCAATCCTCATGTCGTTTCAGGAATCAGCAGGGCCAATGGGATGTGGGCTTTTACCAGTGGCGAGGCGGCCAACTGGCATCCCCTCACTTGGCTCTCTCACCAGCTGGATTGCACGCTGTTCGGCCTCAATCCCGCCGGCCATCACGCGATTAGCCTGCTCTTCCATATTGCCAACACTCTTCTGATCTTCTTTTTTCTACGCCGGGTCACAGGCGCTGTCGGGCGCAGCGCACTGGTCGCCGCCCTGTTTGCCTGGCACCCGCTCCATGTGGAATCCGTCGCCTGGATTTCCGAGCGCAAAGACGTATTGAGCACGTTTTTCTGGATGTGGACGCTGATTGCCTACGCAGGCTATGCCCGGGCCAGATCACTCCAGAAACCGCCAGAGACCGCTTCAAACTCGCCGGCGTTGCGGGTGCAGGCGGGCGCATTTTACGCGCTGGCCTTACTTCTCTTCGCCCTTGGCCTGATGTGCAAGCCGATGGTGGTGACATTGCCGTTTGTCCTGCTGCTGCTGGATTTCTGGCCCCTCCACCGAATCCGGGTGAGGGCTGAGGGAGCGGGCCAATTGGATTCGTCCCCGCCGGTGGAGCGACTTCGGTTTCTGATCCTGGAAAAGATTCCGTTCTTCGCGCTCGCGGCGGCCGGCAGTGCGGTGACCTATCTGGTCCAGGCCCACGCCGGTGCGGTGTGGCAAGTGCCCTATCTGGACCGCCTCGCCAACGCCGCCATCGCCTATGGCCGCTATGTGGCAAAACTATTCTGGCCCGGCGATCTGGCCATTGTCTATTCACATCCCAATCACTGGCCCGCAGCGTGGGCGCTCGGGGCGGCGCTGATGCTGGTTGCCTGGACTGTCTTATGCGTCCGGCCCTGGCGCCAGAAACCGTTCCTGGCTGTCGGCTGGCTCTGGTTTCTCGGCACGCTGGTCCCCACCATCGGCCTGATTCAGGTGGGCGCCCAATCTATGGCCGACCGCTACACCTATATTCCGAGCATTGGGTTTTTCATCGCGGCCGTATGGGGGGCGGCGGACCTGCTGGCCCGCCGCCCGGCCGCCAAGCCGTTGATTATGAGCCTCACCATCGCAGCGTTGGCAGGATGCGCGCTGGTCACATCGGTCCAGTTATCGTATTGGCAGGACAATGTTCAGCTTTTCCGGCGCGCGATGACCGTTTCGCCAGATAATTACATCGCCGCGAACTGCTTGGGAAAAGCCTATGAAAAAAACGGAGATATCGGACGGGCCCTATTTTTCTACCGCGCCGCTGTTGAGTCCGCTCCGCGTTTTCCCCAAAGCCAGTTCAACTACGCCCTGGCCCTGCTGGCCTTTGGACAGAGGGAGGAGGCCTTGAAGCATCTCCAGGCCGCCGCCGAGCTCGAACCCAATAACTCGGACATTCAGTACAATCTGGGAATTTACTTTGCGCAGCAGTCCAGCTGGACCAATGCCGCGCAGTGCTTTCGAAACGCCGCAAGGATCCGCCCCGGGTTCGCCGGCGCCGAAAAGCAACTGGAGCAGATTCTCGCCGACCATCCGGAAGCGCGGTGAATTCCCCGCCACGGGCTTTTCTGAAACAGCTTTTCTGAAGCTGGACAGGGCCGGTTCCTTTTGAAAAACTTGGCTCCTGTGAAACAATCAATCGTCACTCTTGACATGGAAGGCGTGCTGACGCCGGAAATCTGGATCGCCGTGGCCGAGAAAACCGGCATCCCGGAACTGCGCCGCACCACCCGGGACGAGCCGGATTACGACAAGCTCATGCGCTACCGGCTTGCCATCCTCGACCGGCAGGGGATCAAATTATCCGACATTCAGGCGGTCATCGGCTCCCTCGCGCTGCTGGACGGGGCGAAAAGCTTTCTCGACGAATTGCGCGCGCTTACCCAGGTGATCATTCTGTCGGACACCTTCGAGCAATTCGCGCAGCCGCTCATCCGCCAGCTGAACTGGCCCACCCTACTCTGCCACACGCTCATCGTCGAAAACGACCAGATTACCGACTACCAGCTCCGGATCCCCGACCAGAAGAAAAAAACAGTGGCCGCGCTCCGGCAGCTGAACTACCGGGTCATTGCTGCCGGGGATTCCTTCAACGACACCGCCATGCTGGTGGAGGCGGATGAGGGCTTTTTATTCCATGCTCCCGATAACGTGAAACGGGAGTTCCCAGACCTCAAGGCCGTGGACAGCTACAGCGACCTGATGCAACTCATCCGGGGAGCCCTGTAAATGCCGACCAACAAGGGATCCTGGAAAATATTCAGGCTGGCCGGAATCGATGTCTATGTTCACTGGTCCTGGTTTCTAGCTTTCTGGTACTTCACTAGCCGTCCGCACCAGTACACAAACTATGGCTGGAATGCACTGGAGATCCTGTCCCTGTTCCTGATCGTCCTCACCCATGAATTCGGCCATCAACTGGCCTGCCGCCGGGTCGGCGGCAAGACCCATGACATCGTCCTCTGGCCGCTCGGGGGAGTGGCCTATGTCACCCCGCCCCAGCGTCCGGGCGCCCAGCTGTGGAGCATCGCCGCCGGTCCGCTGGTCAATGTGTTGCTGATCCCCGTTCTGTCCCTGTTTTTCTGGGCCGGCGTTCATTACCAGTGGCAAGAGTCCTATCCCAACCTCGAGGAACTGATCCGGCAGGTTTGGACCGTCAACATCGTCCTGCTGGTCTTCAACCTGCTGCCGGTCTATCCGCTCGACGGGGGACAAATCCTGCGCTCCCTGCTGTGGTTTTTTTTCGGCCGCGCGAACAGTTTGCTGGCGGCAAGCGTCATCGGGTTTCTCGGCGTGGCCGGCTTGATTGGACTGGCGATTTATCAGGGATCACTCTGGCTGGGCATCCTGTCGGTATTCATTCTGATGAACTGCTGGGCGGGGCTGAAACAGGCGGGCGCGTTGGCGCGCCTGGCCAAACTTCCGCGGCGGGCGGGGTTCGCCTGCCCCTCCTGCAAAACCGCGCCGCCGCTTGGCAACCTCTGGCGCTGCGGCCACTGCGGCCAGCCCTCCGACACCTTTCAGGGGACAACTTCCTGCCCGCAGTGCGGAACCCCCTTCGTCGCGGCGCAGTGCCTCGACTGCGGCGAATCCCATCTGCTCTCCGCGTGGCGATTCCCAGAAGATTAAGCCAGCAATGAAACCTCGCAGGGAGGGGCGGGGTCCCGCGGCAGCCGGAACGCGTCAGCAAACCGCGAAGAGCCCTCCCCCCCGTCACTTCAATCTTCCGCCTTGAACGCCCGTGAAATCAAATCCTGAACCGCCTGCCGCGAATCCTTTGCTCCGTAGAGCATGGCATGGACTTCATCCATGATCGGCGTCGCCACATTTTTCTGCCGCGACAGCCGGTGGACGGAGCGCGTCGTAGGATACCCCTCCGCCAATTTCGGGTGCGAAGCTTGGATGGCTTCCAAGCTTTCCCCACGCCCCAGCCGCTCCCCCAGTTGACGGTTGCGGCTTTGCGGTGAGAAGCACGTCAACATCAGATCCCCGAGTCCGCTCAAGCCATTGAACGTTTCCGGCTGCGCGCCGCACGCCACCCCGAGACGCCGGATTTCGGATAGCGCGCGCGTGACCAATCCCGCCTTGGTGTTGTCTCCGTAGCCGAGCCCGTCGCTCACGCCCGCGGCGATGGCGATGACATTTTTCAAGGCGCCGCCATATTCCACACCCAGGATATCGGTGCTGCGATAGACCCGGAATTCCGGGCGATGAAAAAGCCCTTGCAGCGTTCGAGTGGTGGCATCGCTTGCGCTCGCGCACACGACCGCAGTGGGAATCCCCCGCGCGACTTCGCGGGCAAAGCTGGGACCCGAAAGGGCTGCCACGCGTTCAGCGGGGGCCCGTTCGGCCAGAATACGGCTCATGGTCTCCCCCGTTTCAAATTCAATCCCCTTGGTCACACTCACCAGGATTCCCGGATGACCCTCCAGCTTCGCCGCCATGGCGCGAAATGCGTGTGACGGAACCGCCAGCACCACGCATTCCGCGCCGGCGATGGCGCGGACGAAATCTGGTTCCGGTAGCCAGCCGGTCGGCAGAGAGACGCCCGGCAGATACCGTTCATTGCGCCCGTGCCAGAGTTCCTCCAAAACCCCGGCGGAGGGATTCCAGATCGTCACTGCATGGCCGTTCTCGAGCAAAACCTTAGCCAGCGCAGTGCCCCACGCGCCGGCGCCAAGCACCGTGATCTTCATTTTGCGTCCTGTGTTTTTTTACCCATCCGGCTTTCCGTCCCCGCCAGAAGCCGCTGAATGTTGCCGGCATGTT
>Ga0114971_10001966_pt1 | contig 14101 bp, 13 predicted proteins | sample M_140625_MF_Meta_FD_87320 | JGI IMG/M metagenome (GOLD analysis project Ga0114971, IMG submission 87320) | Freshwater microbial communities from Lake Montjoie, Canada to study carbon cycling - M_140625_MF_MetaG | ecosystem: Environmental > Aquatic > Freshwater > Lake | place: Lake Montjoie... | reverse complement strand
TCCATGGTTTTTACACCAATTGCCTCCCCGCCAATTATGTTCATTTTGTTGCTACGAATCATGGATAAACACTGTTGCGATGAATAGCCTAAAAATTCGGATTCCATGGAAAAATGTGGATTTTGATTGCGTACTTTCAGATAATCCGTAAATTCGCGAATATGCGCGTTTCTCTTTTCTGCGCCAATAATAATACTGGAATCCGGAGTAAAAACGCGATTGTTTTTATCTTGGACCTTATTGGTGTAGCGGTTAATATTTTCTACAACAAATGGTTTCCCGCCTTCTATTCCGGATTTATATAAAGGAAACAAATTTTTGATACATATGAAGGAATTTGGGACGGTCATTCCACCATAGATATAAAGGAGTTCGGCCATTCCTAATTCGCGATAATGAGAACGCATGGGTTCTGCGACATTCTCTATTTTAATATCCCAGCCGGGTATTAAACGACTAAATGTCTCGTCGTCGATTAGACATACATCAAAATCGTCACCGCAATGGTCAATAATAGTTTTCACGGTTAAATGTACATAAGGTTGATTCAAATCTGTGCTGCTCCTAGAATAGAAGCTTTTCCATTTTCGCGCGTTAATTTCGTATTTTGAATGGATCCACAGTTTCGGTCGATTGTGTCCATGTAGCGGCGAATCGTTTAATAAATATTTACGTATCATTTCGTAGTCGTCATTTTTTTCAGAAAAGGCATTTTTTAGGTGGCTTCCGAAATAACTGGCTAAAATAATAACGCCTATCGTCAAAATGTATCTATACATATTCTTGGAATCAATCATGCAATATATAATAGCGCACGATTAAAAATAAACAAAATAATCAATATTATATTTGGATTCGTTGTATTTTATATTGGACGTGAACATGATGGTGTTACTTTTACATATTTGTCTTAATATATTTGTGAATGTGTTATAAGTGAACTCGCGAGTTAAATAAAATTGTTTTGAGATATGGTAATATTCAAATAAAGATGTCAAAAAAGGTTCATGCAGTTTATGAAAAACCATTTTTTTAAAAGCATTCGAATCAATGAGATAATATTTTTCCGTTTTTAAACAAACTTGATCGAGCAGTAAAAATAAGATTTCTATAGGTACATTTTTTTTGAATATTTGCTTTAACATTATATATTTGCAGTTTATTTTATTTTACACGCATTCAATTCGAATAAGGTTTATAAAGAAAAGATCGTTCTATAATTCGCCGCACTTGTTCTTGCTGCGCAAATGTTTGCGGTGACGACACTTCAATATAACGCCGGCGTGTATCGTGCAACAGTTGACATCGGCGCAAAGCTTCGTCGGCGTTCAATCCGTACATCAAATGAAGAATGAGACACACCATGACACCGGTTCTTCCGTGACCACCCCAGCAATGTAAGTAGATGACATCGCCATTGTGAATTGCGTCTACTAATTTCTTGGCTAAACCGAACACAATTTCGTCGGCGATCGTGCTGCAATCCTTGATGGGACAGTGGTCAAAGGCCACGTCTACGACGTCCGTTTTAAGAGTAGGATGATCGGCCTTGGTTCGAATGATTCTCTGAACGTCCGCAAAGTATGGGCGAAGGGTGAGATTTTTCTTATACATCGTACCGGTGTCTCTCCATTCGGATTCTTTCACCAATGGATCGTACTCTTCTTGCATGCAAACAAAGCGGTTTACGCCACAATTCAGAACTCTTATCAACGACTCTGTGTTTTCCGAATCAAGGGTATAACCCGGAAATGCTCCCGCAATCAACTTTTGCGGTATAACCCAGTTACTTTCATCGTGCGGACCGAAAATGTCTTCGCGTTTGATTTTGTCAAACGGATCTGGAATGACAAAAGTCACCGTCTTCTTTCCGTTGCATTTTTTTGTTTCTTCGTAAGGGGGAGGAGGAGATTCCTCTCTTTCGAATGCGCTCATTTGGTATAGGTATAGGTTTAGTCTATCTTTTAATAAAACCGACGAAAAGTTTCAATTTTATCCAAACAATCATTATCGCATAATTTGCAAAATATCATTTGACATAAGGGCCAGTTCAATTACGTCTTCGTGTATGCTATGAAAATTCGTAATATATTTTGATAATATAGGTACAATTTTATATTTTTCATCCTCGGTCAACTTATCCGTGATTTTAATAAAGGTGAAAAAATAGTCGAGTATATCAATGACAGAATACCCATAGTCGTGTATATTATAAATAATATGTATGGATTTAACGAGATCTCCGTTCTTTATGCATTGAATGTATTCCTCGAATACGAAAAAAGAAATATTAACACATATATTTTTGCACGCTTCTAGCGAAATAGGCGTCGATTTATTTAAAATATAAATTTTCTCTAGTTGATTAATGAGTTCGCGAATCGAATTCTTGGTAAAATAGAGTAAGTATTCCTTGGCCTCTTCAGAGATAAGAAGCGACTCTTTTTCGACGATTCGGTTCATAATTCCGCGGACTTGATCGATGGAGGGTGAATCGATACGAATAATGTGAATGCGCGATTGTATACTTTCAATGACCTTTTGCATATTTGAACACGCCGAAACAAAATTTATATTATTTTTGTATTTATCGATATAATTACGAAAAACTTGTTGGCATTGCTCGCTGATCGTGTCAATGTCGTCTACAACGATCATCTTCTTTTTGCCATAGATGGAACTATGAGATTGACAAAAGGTCTTCATTTCAGTGCGGTAATAATTAATACCTTGCTCTTTGAGATTATTGATAAACAATATATTATTTTCGGGTATATTTTGGAATTGTGTGAGTCCATAATATTCGCGTATGATGGCGTATAAAAGCGATGTCTTTCCAGAACTGGAATTGCCTGTGATTAATATATTTAGATCATCAATATCATGGAGGGTTTTGAGAACCGATTTGAATTTAGGGTCTACGCAGAAATCGTCGATGAAATAGGGTTTATATTTTGTGATAAATGTGGGCGTATTTTGCATTGGTTTATCTCATAAATAGTATTTATGTAGTTATCATTCGCTCAAATAAAATATAAAAACTCGTTTATAGTTTTATATAATGTCGCATTATGAAATTTTAGGTGTTTCACAGAAAGCTTCCGATGTTGAGATTAAAAAAGCATATCGATCCATGTCTATGAAAAATCATCCCGATCGTAATCCGTCGGCTGACGCTGCTGAAAAAATGCGAGAAATAAATAACGCGTATGAGGTTTTGAGCGATGCAGTAAAACGTAGACAATACGATATGGAACTATCTATTGGTAAAATGCCTTTTGGAATGGGTCCTATGGGCCCTATGGGTATGGGTCCTATGGGAGGAATGGGAGGGATGCCTTTTGCACATATGTCGAGTATGGATGACGGGGACGTAAATGATATTTTTCAGATGTTGTTTGGAGGAAGAGGAATGTCGCCTATGGCTCACATGGGAGGGCAGATGCCTGAGATACATATTTTCCATGGACCTATGGGCCAAATGGGAGGCCAAATGGGCCAAATGGGAGGCCAAATGGGCCAAATGGGAGGCCAAATGGGTCAAAATAGACACAGATCACCGTTCAAACAAGCGCAAAAACCAAGCCCTATAACAAAACAGATTTCTATTACGATTGAGCAGGCGTATCATGGATGTAGAATGCCCATTGAAATTGAAAGATGGACGATGATCGGCGAATTAAAGATTCAGGAAGAAGAGACGGTATATATTACCATTCCTCCCGGAATAGATGACAACGAGATTATCTTGATTGAGCAAAAGGGGAATATCGAAAATGAACATTTGAAGGGCGATGTCAAGATCAGCTTACAAATTGAAAACACTACTGTATTTAAAAGACATGGATTGGATTTAATATATCGAAAGGCGATTTCATTGAAAGAGTCGCTTTGCGGTTTCGGTTTCGAAATACATCATATTAATGGTAAGGTTTTGAATTTGAATAATACGAGCAATCCAACTGTAATCAAACCGAATTATAGAAAAGTGGTGCCGGGATTAGGAATGAATCGCGACGGGACCGCAGGTAATTTGATTATCGAATTTTTAGTAGAGTTTCCGGACTTTTTGAATAAAGAGCAAATTGCCGCAGTAGGGGCAGCGCTTGAATAGTTCTTGAAAAAATTGATTCTATTGTATATTTAATGAATACATCAAACACAATGAAGAAAACACGCGATGAGTTATTTCAAAAATCTTTCGATTTAGTCGTTCAAGACTATATCGAAATGCGCAATATAAATACGCAAAAATGGTCATTGAAGAAGACAACACGAAAAAAGAATTCTTCGCTTCACAAATATAGATTCGTAATTCCAAGATCGTATCTCCAATACGCCGTTTCGCGATATACGGACCCCGATGGTTTTATTCATCAAGTAGAAGAAGTATATACGTATCAGCATGTACCAGATGCAGGTTCATTCATTTGCGCGCTGACTGATCATTTTGAAGATTATTACGTAAAAATAGAAGACGACGTAGTGTCTTATGTCAAACTGGAGAATAAACCAAATCCCGACTCGGAAGATTTTGTGGCAACGATTGAAGTAAAATATATAAACGGTGTATTTCCGTATCCTGTTCCACCGACAGATCTGGAACTCGCAAACAAGAGGATATTGAAATTGAGTGCAGAGATAATCAACCTAAAAATGAACACGGAAATAGGTTTGGCCATTTATACGGAATGCGTCGAAGCGAGAGCGCAAGTTATGTCAAATGAGATTCGCGATAAAGCTATACAGATAGAATCGAAAAATAAGATGCTTTCGCGAATGAAGGATAAATTAAAAGAGTTGTATCCAAAACACGATCCATGCGAATGTCCCATTTGTTACACGCAAATTCCTGGAGAAAAACTGGTTATAACAGATTGTTGTCATTATATTTGTTCCAACTGTTCGGAAAAATGCACAAGGTGTCCATTATGTCGAACTGAATTTTAGTGCGAACGTCTCTTTGTTTTACGATTCTTTTTACTCATTCGTCGAGATTTGTGTTTTCTTTTATTTGATTTTTTACCTCCTCCGCGTTCGTCTAGAATAAGACTAATATTCTCTTTAAAAAATATTATAAAATCCATGATGTTAGCTACTGACAGTTGAGTAACCTGCGAGAAAAATTGTCCCCATTGTTCTCGGGTAATATTTCCATATTGATTTCTCCTGTTTACAATAGCGCTTATCATACGAAATAAATATTTGGTTTCGCCATAAACATTGGTATACATATTTGCATTAATATAGTTTTGCGTATCATTACATTTGTAGCGTGTTCTATTTTGCGGATCTCCAGTATAATGCGCGCCGCATATATGATCATATATGCTCATCCATTCGCCTAATGTTACGGTAGAATAGGGTGTAAATATTTTAAAACCATGTTTCATTTGTTCGGAATCAAAATAAAAATCATCCGTCTTTATATTACAATTAAGGACAGGACATTCTTTAATCTTTACGTCTTTCATTAAAATGTTTTGGAAAAAATTGATTAATTCGCGTTTTACACTGTACATTTTTTCTCGAATCGCTTGTTGTTCGTATGTTTCTGTGGGTTGAGAAACAGAAAGAGGTCTTTTTGGCGACTGGGTTGAAATTACGCGCGTATCTTGTCCTATATTTTGATCTGTACGTCCAAGTATATGTCCCGCTGTATTATTATAACCCCAACTTGCAACATTTTGAACACCACTCGCAGCGGTTTGAACACCATTCCACGCTCCATTCGCTAGATAACTCATTCTTTATATATAATTAGAAAAAATATCAATTTTAACGTCAGTTCGTTTAAACCGATAAAGATTTAAAACGGGACAAACCTCCTATGGAGGTTTGCCTTTTAATTCATTTATCGGTGACGGTTCCCCTTAAATATCTAATGGGACACCCTTCGGGTGTCCCATTATAAATCTTCAAGGGTGTAAGCCGATTGACTAAAGCCGTTTGTTACACACAACTTCTTGGCGAAAAACTGGTTATAAAGTATTGTTGTCATTATATTTGTTCAAACTGTTCGGAAAAATGCACAAGATGTCCGTTGTGCCGAATAGAATTTTAGATACAGGATTGTTCCACTTCGAAATTATTTTTTAATTTTTTTACTGTTTCTAAGCAACATAAAACCAAAAAGAATGACGACCAAGGCCCAAGAAACTTCAAACATATTTTTGCTACACAAATAATTCAATATCCACGTCCAAATGGCAATAAAGACGATTTTTAATGCAATTGCAATTATGTTTATGGATTTGTACATTTGTAACAATAAAAACATTAAAGCCAACGCTAAATATATTATAGCTGGAAGACATAACGTCAAATTGTGTTTTGACATCTTATAATATAATCAAACATAATTATTTTTTAATTTTTTTACTGTTTCTAAGCAACATAAAACCAAAAAGAACATGTCCACTATGTCGAACAGATATTTAATAAGTTCATACAATAATATATATACAATATTTATAATGCTTTCAAATAAGAAAATCATTTTATTTGGCGGATCCGGATCTTTAGGGAACGAGTTTGTAAAAACGTATATTGGTAATAACGAAATAACAAATTTTTCTAGGGACGAAAATAAGCATTGGCATATGTCACTTTTGCATAAAACGGCCAATTTAAAGTTTATTATAGGAGATATACGCAATTACGATAGTGTCGAAAATGCGATTCTGAGAGAACAGCCACATATTATAATCATCATGGCGGCTTTAAAACACGTAGATCGGTGTGAATATGCGATAAATGAATGTTTACAGACGAACTGTATGGGTCCAATGAATGTGCTCAATGTAATCGAAAAGAATAATGATCGTTTGCTAAACTTGGAATGCACGGTCATGATAAGCACTGATAAAGCGTGCGAGCCTACGAATGTCTATGGTATGGCGAAAGCGCTTGCAGAAAGCGCAATTGTCGAAAAGTCGCTTCATATCAAGAACCGGAAATTTGTCAACGTGAGATATGGAAACGTTTTGAATTCGAGGGGCAGTATCATACCTCTTTTGCATGAAAAGGGGAATGACAATTTAGTAAAAGAGTTTGCGCTGACGCATCCGGATATGACGAGATTTGTTATGACGCTACAGCAAAGTGTGAAGCTCATTGAATACGCAATTTTGAACGGAGAATCGGGAGACACGGTTATACCCAAACTGATTTCTCTGAAAATGATTGATTTGATGGAGATTTTTTCTGAAAAGTACGGGAAACCAGTAAAAATAACCGGATTAAGACCGGGAGAAAAGATGCTGGAATCTCTCATTAGTGAAACTCAATCGATGCGCCTAGTAAAGACAGAGTCAGGATATATGCATATCAAACCGGCTTATACAAATTTATTGGTTACGGAGGATATACAGAATTATAATAGCAAATTGAATCCTTTAACAAAAGACGAATTGTATGAATTTATGAACAATTTGTCTCTTATCTAGCAAAACGCGTAAGTGTATTATAATAAAATTTTATCTATTATAATATAATATAATGACACAGTTTATTGAAAACAATGACATTATATTTACTACAGCGTATAAAGATATAAACAGGGGAAACTGGGTAAACTTTACCCGAAGCAATCAAACATACATAAATTATTTCTATAACCTTGCTGATAATATCAAATACAAACTTGTGGTATACGTTGAAGACTACATAAAAGAAACTATGTTTAGAGAACATGTATTTAATGAAAATATTATTTTTATAGATATGAATGATGTAGAAACGTTTTATCAAAAATTTTTAGAAAAAGACACGACCGTTATGAATAGCGAAGCATTTCAAAATAAAATACCTCAAAATAGAAAAAATAAACCCGAATGTTTATATTCAGAGTATAATTTGATTAATCATAGCAAAATAAATTTTGTTAATCATACAAAAAAACTGTTTGGGGATTATAAATATTATTCATGGATCGATTTCGGAGCGATGAATGAAAACGTTGAAAATATACCGAATAATATAGATACTTTTCTATTAGATAAAAAAATAACCTATCATTGTGTTCAAGAGCCACCACTAGAAAGAATTTCGGAGGATGAAATGTTGAAAAGTGACGAAGTTTATTTTTTAGGTAGTTCATTTATTGTTTTTCGCGATTTAGTGGAAAAATTTGAAAAAGCGTGGGAGACAAAGTTAATTGAATGGCAAGAAAAAACCATATCAGATGACGATCAAAACCTTGTATTACAACTGTATTATGATTGCCCCTATATGTTTCAAAAAATAGAAACAACGGAATGGTTTGGAATGTTTAGAAAATTACAAAAAAAAACGATTAAAATAGAATATGGAACTGACAATAATAGAATCGATATTACAAGCGTTGTTTTTAAAAAATGTAGGAGAACAAAAATAGCGTTCATTACAAGTGACGATCATTTAAGAAGTCAATTGTTTACCGATCCATTAATTGGAATTAAAAAATATATTTATATTTGTAATAATACTACTAATACGTATAAGGTAAATAATTTCAACATTTTTATTGATATCGAAACAAATGATTTTTTTATTGAAAATCTACATATTATTCCCGAAAATATTATAAATAAGTATAATGAAGTTGAGGCTAGGAACAGACTATTGACTATTCAATCGTCTATGACAATAAATTACGGTTCATTTTCCGAAGAATTTTTTGAACAAATGATGTCGTCTACATATATAACCGGAAACGAAAAGGTTTTAGAAATAGGAGGAAATATAGGAAGAAACACTCTAGTTATAGCCAAAATATTAAACAATAATAATAATGACAATTTAGTAACGCTAGAAAGCGACAAAGAATCTTGCGTTAAGCTATTAGAAAATAAAAATATGAATGCCTTAAAATTTAATATTGAAAATTCCGCTTTATCTAAAAGAAAATTAATTCAAAAGGGACACGATACATATGTTTTTGATGGAAATGAAATACCAAGTGATTTTAAATTAGTTGATACTATAACATTAGATGAACTTGTTGATAAATATAAAATAGAATTTGACACACTTGTTTTAGATTGCGAGGGGGCATTTTATTATATTTTATTAGACATGCCGGAAATAATAAAAAATGTTAAATTGATCATTATGGAAAATGATTATATGGATATATCTCATAAAAAATATATTGATGACGTATTAAGCGATAATGGATTTTTGGTAGATTATGTACAAAGCGGAGGATGGGATCCTGCAACTTGCCCGTTTTATAATAATTTTTATGAAGTTTGGAAAAAATGTTAGATATATTTTCTCGTAATTTTTTGAATTTAATTATATATACTTTTGTATATGGGAATAGATTTAGTTTCTTTAGAAGCAATTTTGTTTTCGAACAAGTATATAAAAAATAAAAACAAAATGACAACGTTGGGTAGACAACAGCTACATGTAAATACGGAGACAATAAACAATTTTTTGAAAAAATACAACCTTAACATAATCAATTCATGTGATTGTAAAATAGAAGATTTTTGTGAAAAATTTTTTCAAATAGCTTTACAGTTTGGTAATGTTGATAGTATAGATAATTCTAGTTATGAAAATGCATCAATAATTCACAATATGAACAAACCGTTTAATGTAAAGAATAAATATAACTATATTTATGACGGAGGAACAATAGAGCATATATTTAATATTCCTCAAGTTTTGGAAAATATTATTAGTCTTTTAGAAATAGATGGAATTTATTGTTCAGTAACGTGCAATAATAATTTCTCAGGACACGGAATGTATCAATTTAGTCCAGAACTTTTTTTATCATCTTTCAATGAAAAATATGGAATGAAAATAGTATCTTTATATTTGGCGAGAAACCACACGCCATTTGAAGAATGGATTGATGTTAATAGTTATAACGGATATCGAAATTTGTCTAAAATAAATACTACGGACGAAATATATATTATAGTCATCGCGAAAAAAATTTCAGATGATAGAAAAAGTTTAGTAGATGATCCGCCAAATCAATACAACTATGAAGAAATAGATTGGAAATAAATTTTGTTTATCTGTTTATTTATATTTTATTCAAAATTAAATTTAATGCGTATTCGCCTGCGTCTTCTTCAAAATCTTCTTCTGCTTCAGTTATGTTAAACAAGTTCAAATTCAAACGACCATATACAGTTCCTAAGTTTTGAATAAATACCGAACTGTCAAATTTTAAAAACCGGTCAACATTCACAGTAAAATCACATTCATCTCTTATTAACTTTAATATAATTTTCTTGTTACAATTTATTCTGTATTTTTCTGCAAAATGTTTTCTTGCTGTAATGTTTTCAAAAGTGGTTGGAGTACTTTTATAGACGACAGAATGATCTTCATATATTGCGATATTTGCTTGTTGAAATCTCAACTTATAATCGTCGTCTTCACAACCTCCTGATATAAAATTTTCATCAAAATAACCAACTCTTTTTATAGCATCTTTATGTAAAGCAAAACAAGCAAATCTATATAGTCCTACATAACCATACCCAGTATCAATTAATTTACATAACCGCATTATATCACTTTCAGTTGGTACAACTTTATGAGATAAAAAAATAAATATTTCGCTAGAACAAAGTTTTATACAATTATTAACTAATTCAGAAAAACATTTTATTTTATCTCCAATGATAATTTTAAAATTAAGATGTTGTATATTTTGTATTACAGGAACAGCCAATTCTTTTTGTTTAACTCCAATAAAAATAGTATAACTATATTTATTCATATTTTTATAAAACTGTATTATTCTTTTTATATCCTTTTATAAACAGAAAATACATGTCTGCTTTCTAGCATACATAACTCCATCAATTCGATGTTTTCAATATAATTTGGTATATCGAACCACCAATCAATCATAAATCTAAAATAATCTCTAGGATATGAATGATATTGAAATCCTGGAGGATGAGTGTGACTCACTATAGTGCCTTCATTTTTTAAGGAATTGACTAAATTTTCCATTACTTTAAAAGGATTATATGTATGTTCTAATGTCGCTTGATTTATAATTAAATCAAATTTCTGATTTCGTATCGGATTTTCATTTGAACATAAATCCCCAACAATGTCCGGAACATCGTCTGTCAAATCATAATGCAAGTCAATTGTAAAAATATTCCAGTTAGGATAAATCTTTAAAAAATCATTTTTTACTTTGTTGTTTTCAGAAACAAGCAAAACGTCAATCTTTTCATTTTTGTTATGATAAAATTCCCAATACTGTTGCAAAATTCCATGATATCCGCAACTTAAATTAGAACAAACAAAATGTCCACCAATCATTCCATTTTTAAGGTCATAATTAAAAGTATTACCGTTTTTAGAGAAGAGAGAATTATGATGACTCATTATAATCTATCATCTATAGTTTTTATATTATTTTATTCATAAATAGTATAAATTTTATAACGGCGCTATACGGTAGTGTCTATATATCATTTTATAATATATAATATTTAGTTTGGTATAACTTTATATTTGAAATAATGTTTTATAATTTCATTACCGTCATCGTCGGTTACAACGCCAGCATCTACATTTGTGTTATGTTTTTCTTTATATAATTTAATATTACAGGAATCTTTCTTCGATTGGATTATATCATAAAGTTGATAACATAAATAATGAAAATTGTGGTTAAGCAAATGAACATCCATATTATAAATCAGTCTTATCGTTTCGTAAATAATTGGAGATTTTTCTTTACAGAAAATAATTCCATTACATATTGTGTTTTTCATAACAGATTCAACTGAAACAAAATCGTAATCTTTTATAATATTATCTATGTTATCATAAATCATTGCATCACTATCCAGTATAAAACCCCCATTTGTATATAAATACCAATATCTAAACAGATCTGCCCTATGACATCCGTTTTCAATGCTATTAAATTTTTCAAGAATCAAGGGGAAATCTTCTATTGGATTTTCAACGAAATACTTTTCTTCTTCGCCGTTTATGTATTGTTTATATTCCCATCCAGGAGAATATTTTTTAACCATTTCTACTACATACTCCGGTTGTATTAATTTGCATTTTTGGCAAATAGTCTTGAAATTTTTATCAATATTTACCTTAACAATCTCTGATAATAATTTTTCAAAAATGCAACGATCACTATTTATATTATTTATATCAAAATTAGAACAATAATTTCGGCTATGTTCACCTCCATTGTACCAATGTAAAGCAAATGTGTCTTTCGTAGTCTGGTCTTCATTCGAAAAAAATAATTTTTCATTTTCACTACACAAATAAGGACACGTCATATCGTTTGGAATGTAGTAAACATCTTCCTCGAAAGAGGTATTTTTTATAATATTTGTTATTAATGTTGGTCCAAATTGCATATATTCGTTTTTCACATTGTTTGTTTTTAACATTTCAAATATGACATCAATAATTTTTTTTATTATATAATTTTCTTTTCTGGAGATAATGACTGCATTGTTTATTACACCATAATATGTATTGAACATTAATTTATCTATTTCAAATAAAGAATCGGGAATTTTTTTAATAAACAAAATGTCTAAATCAATGTACATGCCTCCGTGTTCATGGAGTTTCATTAGTCTTATTATATCAGATTTCCATACACAAGATAATACCCCATCATAGTTAAGTTCCTTATTCACATCAATGTCTATTAGTTCCACATTTGGTATGTTTTTCAATAAATTTATATCATATAAATTAGAATACTGTTTCGAGTGTTCTCCCGTTGACCATTTTATAAGATCACTGTTTTCAACTCTTGATACATATATTTTTATTTTGAAATCGGGGTTAAATTTTTGAAATGTTATAACGGTAAGAGCGTGTAAGTAAGTGAATTGTGATCCTTCCCAAAACGAAAAGGCTATTTTGGGGAAATCTGCGTTCATTTGTAATATATATATACATTGGTTTTATATCCTATAAATTTCCTTATATTTTTCGGGGTCTGCCCTCAATAATCGTAACTTATCTTTTTCTTCATCCATCGGATCACTTGGTCTTGCAATAAAAAACGCTTTCATCCGCTTGTTTTGATCTTCAAAATTTTCGCTCAAATAAGATAATGTTATAAAAATGCGTTTACTCTTCTCGGGGCAACTCGCTGGCTCTGGGTTTCCATGCCACGCATAGTCATTGCATGTGAATAAAACGAGTCGATTGAATAGAGGGGATATACTATCCGCTTTTTCAATCAATTTGGCGTCGTTGTTCGAAGAATTATCCCCACGCCATATCTCTAAATCACATCCGTATTCTTCTTTCCAATCATAGCTCAAATAAATACCAAGAGTAACCTGTTTTTTCAATCCCAATGTCGGGTGCAGACCAGCGTCAACGTGAATGTCTAATTTGTCTCCCGGACCATATGTGTGTACTCCCCAAAAATTGCGCGTATTATCTAATAATAACCTATGCCCTGTCAATTCGGATAAATTTGATACAAAAGAGTCGCTCGTAAGTTCTTGGAACAGGTCTTTCAAAAGAGGAGGAAAGTTGAATTTATCTCTGAGTGTATATTTTTGTTCAAATGGATTATTGTACCGATCCCATGAATGAGTTGGAACGCTTAATATTTCTTTCTGCAATTTTATTGCAAAATCTTCGTGCAAAAAATTATCAAGTTCGCCATAAGGAAATGGATCCCTTTTCAAAGATAAACTACGAATATTATTATTGACGATTGTCATGAATAATAATATTGTATTAGAGATTAATTATGTCAAACACACATTTATCCAACATTATTTACGTTTAATTTAGCAATTTAAAAAGTATCCATATGTATATGGATACTTTTTGGAACGAACATCATCTTTCACAAAATGAATGGTGGATTTCCTCGACCTATTCCGGAAATGATATTTTGAAAATACATCAATTGAATGCAAATGATATAAAAAATTTAGAGGTTCTTGATTTGGGTATAGGAGCAGGAAATTTAGTGAAATATTTTTGTGAAAATAATAATAAAGTATATGCGTGCGATATTTCTACCAATGCATTAGAGAACGTACGTCAATATGCAGATATTTATACAACAAATGAATTAAATAACATACCTCCGGTAAACCTTGCGGTATGTAAT
>Ga0114971_10001964_pt1 | contig 14119 bp, 12 predicted proteins | sample M_140625_MF_Meta_FD_87320 | JGI IMG/M metagenome (GOLD analysis project Ga0114971, IMG submission 87320) | Freshwater microbial communities from Lake Montjoie, Canada to study carbon cycling - M_140625_MF_MetaG | ecosystem: Environmental > Aquatic > Freshwater > Lake | place: Lake Montjoie... | reverse complement strand
TGGTGCTCCAGCCCTCAATATCCGGCCACCCTGGCCAAGAAGGTAAACCCGGTCGGCGATGTCCGGGACTGCTTGCAAGTAGTGGGTTGTGAGGATGATCGCCGTCCCGTGCCTGGCGCGCATGTCCAGGATCAGTTCAGTCAACGTCTTCCTACCGACGGGATCCAAGGCCGCAAATGGCTCATCGAGAACAATCAGCTTCGGGCCAAAACCCTCACCGTCGCACAACACAAGGGCACCGGCAAGCGCAAGCCTTCTTCGCTCCCCAACCGATAGCGCGTGGATAACTCGGTCACCAGATTCCCATAGCCCAAACCGACGCAAACTCGACTCCACCAATCGTGCAACATCCCCGCCGGCGATCCCAAGGTTCACCGGAAGGAATGCGACATCGTCCTTCACTGTCGGACCGATGAGTTGGTCGTCTGGGTTCTGAACAACGGCGGCGATGTTGGCCCGATGGCTATCCTCCAGTAAATGGGATGGCTTCCCCAGGGTGCGCACAGTTCCCCCAAAAGGCTTGGACAATCCCAGTATGTGATTCAGGATTGTGCTCTTGCCAGACCCGTTTGGACCGATCAGGACAACGCACTCCCCCGGGTAGACCTCCAGCCGAATATCGCCAGTCCTTACGGCTGTCCCGTCCTCAAAGTGGTGCCGTAAATCCTCGACCTCCACAACGGGGGCAAACACCGGACCCGGCAGTCCATCATTCCCAGAGTTCATGCTCGTGCGCACCACCTCGCGCAAAATGATCTGAAAGTCGGGCGCCGGAAACTCATCCAGCCAGATCCCAGCCCATCAGACGCACCGCGGTCGCGATGCCCGCGATTGACGCGCATCCACCCCAGAGGATGAAGGCCGCGGGGAACCGGCGTGCACCGTCCCGTCGGGTCGGATGCATCAGACCGCGATAGCCCCTGAGTCGCAACGCGTCGTCGTACGTTGCGCTGAGATCGATTGCACGGATGACGGCCATTCCAACAATTATCCCGCCAACCCGGGGCAATCGCAGTAGGGGTGTCCCGTACGCCTCCCACGGGAATCCGTGGGCCCGCCGGTGCCTTATCCCGCCCCGCACCTGAATCGCTCTTTGTACGCTCGCCAACCGGTCCCATAACGTGAAGACGGCGCGGTATGTCAAGACAAGGCTCTGGCTGAGGATTGCCGGCAGCCACCGTGTCGGCCCGGCGAGCAGATCGGGAGCCGGCGTCGTCAGCATCAGCAAGAGTGACGCTTCGACCGTGACCATTCCCTTTGCCAGGATGACAGCAATGACCGACCAATCTGATTGCCAGTGTGAAAGGGCGTACAGCCCAACCATCGGGACCGGAAGTATGGTTGCCATCACAATCCGCGCTAGCGGGAGAGATGCCGACCATGCAACGATCATCAATACTGCGTACACACTCACAAGCGGCACAGGTGACGCCGAGATAGCCGCAACGCCGAAGCCGGTAAGTGGCAGCGACACCTTGTCGGATATCGACGCCCTGTGTAGCCAACTAGATCCGGAGGTCGCTGAATGGTCGACTGAAGGAAGTCTCATTCCGTGGGTCGTCCCAGTCCATCCGACCCCGCGGATAGACCTATCAGTCCCGGCCTGATCCGTGCAATGAAGCCCACGGTGACACCCGTGACTAGACCCTCGATCGCCCAACCAAGTGCGCCAAGAAAGAGGGTTGCGAACGCAAACCACGTGAATGGCGTCAATCCCGCGACAGTCGCCTCCGGGTGTTCGCCAGATCCGGGTAGATGAACCTCCACCAGTCCACCCGAGTGGATCTCAGGGTCGAATGTCCCTGTAGCCACGTCAAATGATCCAGTGTGGACCGCGCTTGCCGGTTCAACTCCAGAAAGCGCAATGATCGCGAGAAAGACCAGGGTCGAAAGGGATAGGCTGACAGCAGTCGCTATCCCGCCACACAGACTAGCCCTCCCACGGTAGGCAAACGGACGAAGGCGCGAAAACACCATCGACCCAACAGCCATTTCCAACCAAGTCACAACTGTATTCAAACCAATATTCGTGATGGCCCCATCACCAAGGAATGCCCGCACCACATTGAAGAGAAGTGAAGAAATGGCTCCGAACCACGGCCCAAGGATGATTCCGGCGAGAACCGTGCCATGGAGCTCATATCCGATCGGCACGATTTCAATCGACATCACCACGACCATAAGTGCAGTCATGACGCCGGTTGCGGGGATTGCCCGCCTTGAGCCGGTTCGTGTTACCTGGCGCGATGCAATTGTCACCAGCACCACGGCCGCCAGGATGCCGGCACCAGAAAGCCACCACGGCAAGACTCCATCGCCAACCATGATGTGTGTCACCGGGCATCTCCGGGAAGTCGGCCTCTTATGAGATGCCCAACACGCATGGCTCGCCTCCAAGGACCGGATTGGGGGGAGATCAACCCGACGCTCTAGGGTTGAAAGTCATAGACGACGTCGTACTCGACCACTCCAAGGGTGTTTACACCCGGGTCATTCAGACCACCGACAAGCCTGCGGGCATTACTGCCGTCGGCATACGCCACCCAAATTTCGAGCTGGCCACCACGGCCACCTCCGGGAGACCCGGACCCGGTGCCGATACGCCTGGCATAGACAATCGTCTTGGCGTCGCGGGCCCACTCCGGCTGGTCATCTGAAACCCCTTGTGGCACCGTGGCCTCGGGCAATAGCGATCGTTTCTGCTTGCCGTCGAGACCCACAACCCATATCCGCCGGTTTGCAAGTGACCTTGAGACGTCGTTTCCTGCCGAAGCTAGACTCGGCCCGACGCTGTAGGCAACGGTCGTCCCGTTGAGTGGCAAGGCTGGTGCTCCCGGGGAGAGCTGCTCGGACGCCTCCAAGACAACACGTTTGACCTGAAATTGCCCATTCGGCGCCGATGTCGGTTCGGTAATGACAAGTTTCTTGCGGCTTGTCCACGGCTTTTCGCCACCGTCGATCATCGGCGTGACCGCGCCCGTTCCGCCTGCTCCCACGAGAGCGCGGAGCATGAGGCTGGAAGCCGTCAATTCAACGGGTTCTGAACTCGACGCAGCCGCGATCAAGAGCCGACCCACGGCCCCTGGGGCATCCTCACTGAGCGGGACTTGCCAGAAAAGGATGAATTGGTCGTTGCCCGTCCAACAACACAACCGGAGCCCCGTCGACCCCGCAGTCATGTAAACCGGAGACGCGACGGGGTTCCTGGTCGTCGTGTCCACGACCCAGATGCCTTCGCGGCTATACCCATCGCGCACCGGGCGTCGTCGCTCGAATGCGATTCGGGCACCACTCGCGGCCCATACTGCAGCGGTCCCTACACCACTACCGGGCGGGTCAATCTGCCGGGCGCCATTCTCTCCAACGCGCGGGTCGTACGTCATGAGCGCACCGTCAGCCGTCGTGTAGACCAAGGCGGCGTTATAGAACGACCATCGGGCAGTCTCTGGCCTGGATCCGTTGGGAACCTGATATTCAGCCGATCCGTCAGTGTGTGCAATCACCAAGGTGTTGTTGCGACTGAACGCAACAAACTGGCCTCCCGGCGATACCTTGGGACGCGACGCGCCTCCGGTGCGGGTAACCCGGCTTGTTGACCCTTGGGCAATGTCGATAACGTAGACATCACCCTCGTTCACGTATCCGAGGTATCCCATTGCGCCGATCAACACTGGGTTGGTCTTCCCGGTTCCAGCGCGGTTTGGTGGCGTCCGCCTAATCGTCTCTCTGAAACTTGGAAAGAAGATCAACGCCAGGATAAACCCAAGCGAGAGCGCGGCAAATACCAGCCCGATACGGCGACCCATCGTGGAAATAGTGTACGCGGATGACCCCGCACAGACTTGGCCCGAAGGGCACCGTCCCCAACCGATAGTGCGCGCCTTCTTCCCGAAATCGATCCTTGAGGAGCCCTCCAATGAGCGTTGAACATAAGTCGCCCCCTCCGGGTTCCGAGGCCCGGGACCGGCTCCGCATTGCTGTGGTCGGGACCGGGTTGCTAGGCGAGCGTCACGCCCGGTTCTGGGGACAGCAGGACGATGTGGATCTGGTCGGCCTCATTGACCTGGACATCCAACGGGCCACTAACGCCGCCGAAAGGCTCGCTGGCGCCTTCGGAATCCCGAGGCCCCCGGTTTTCACATCGCTTGATGACCTTCTTAAATCGTCGGGCGCAGACGCAGTGTCGGTGGCGACGCCGGATTTCGCGCACCGTGATCCGGTTATCCGGGCGCTTGAGGCCGGGTTACACGTCCTGGTCGAGAAGCCTCTTGCAATGACGACCGACGATGCGAAAGCCATGACTGACACCGCGCGTCGAGCTGGGCGCTCGCTGATGGTGAACCATTCCATGCGATGGATCCCTCGATACCGTGCGATCCATGATGCGATCCGCACCGGCCAGTGGGGCAAGATGGTCGTCGCCCACTCGGCAAAGTCGGACGTTATCCACGTCCCAACTGAGATGCTCCGATGGGCGTCGCGGACGTCCGCCGCCTATTTCCTGACGGCACATGACCTTGATCTTGTCCGATGGTTCGCCGGAGACCGCATCGTCCGCGTCTACGCGCAGGGTGCACGCGGAGTCCTTGACCGAAACGGAATTGACGCGTATGACGCCATCCAATCGTCAGTGACGTTCGCCAACGGGTCCATCGCGAGTTTCGAGGCATCATGGATCCACCCGAACACGTACCCGTCCTTCACCGACGACTACATGCACGTCATCTGCGAAAACGGTGTCGCGTACCTGGACCGAGGCAGGGAAGGCACTGAGGTTTTCGAAACGGACCGGGTGCGTCATCCGAAGCACAGCACCGTCTACGAGCAAGATGGACGAATCTACGGGTCGTTCAGACACGCACTCGAACACTTCACCCATTGCATCAGGGCGGGCATCGAGCCGCTCACCTCAGCACGTCGCGTCATGGGGGTTGTCAGTGCGTTGGAAGCGATCCACAGATCACTCGACAGCGGAATGCCCGTGATCGTTGATGATGGATCCGGAGACTGATCAACAATCGCCTCGCACGTTGGGAAATCTTGCGAACTATGGTCGGGGAGAGAGGATTTGAACCTCCGACCACCTGAACCCCATTCAGGTGCGCTACCGGGCTGCGCCACTCCCCGCTTGCCTTGTGCGCCCATCGAACCTCAACGCGGTCATGAGACCCTGTCAAGCGGACGCACCCGCTGATTCAGCGTACCATAGGATCGATGGCGCGATTTTCAGTCGGGCCATTGCTACTATTGACAACAAACTGATTGCGCAAGGATATCCTGACATGGCAGCAAGCAAGGGCGGCCTCGGAAAAACCGCACGCTCATCGACCATTTTCGACCGTGAAGCCGGCAACAAGCCGAGCGGGCACGTTTGTGTCTCCTGCACCAAGCCAATCATCATCCGGGAGCACCTTCCGGTGATGCAGATGCCAGGTCGCCGGATGGCGCACTACCATCGCGCGTGCTACCAGGCGTCCTGACGGCACCCATCCACCCTGAACTGACGGCCAGACACCACCGGAAGGTGCTGTCTGGCCATTTTCTTTTTGTCCTTGTCCGAGGCGGTTGGCTGAAACGCCGGTTTGGCCAGCAACTTCGGAGCAATCACTGACCCCGAGTGGCCGTTCCACTTCCATTACTGCCACCGTCTCGCTTCACCCATGTCACACGTTCTGGCAAGTAGATGGGCGGTCGCATCCCATGGAGCGAAGACTGGGGTATCGCAGTCTTTCGACGGTGGCCGTCGCGATTCAAGTGGCAAAGCATTCACGACCTGACCTGATGGGACCCCTTCTGAACTCTATCCCGTCCTCTAGCAAGCCATCCAGGCGCGCGCTACTCCGAAGGATTGCCTCGGTAATCCTCGTGTCGGACATCGCCAGCCAACCATTTTCTGACGCGGTGGCCGGGACAACGGTGACGCCAACACCAAAGCCGGTTTCCTCGCCGACCTCATCCCCCGAGACACGCTCTCCTGAGGGAACCTCACAACCGACCGCACCCAGTCCCCTCGCTGAAGGCAGGGCAATGCGTCTGGACGGGGACTACCGCAACGCCTACCTCGCATTTCACGGTTTGGCGATGAGCACGCGCGACCGAGATACGCGAGCGCTTGCAACTCTCGGATCAGCCGAAACACTCCTTACGGACGGCAATCCCGGACAGGCACTTGAAATCCTGGACGAATGGATTGACGCGTATCCCGAACATCCACAGCAATACACCGCCAGGTGCCTTCGCGCTCGATCGCTTGAATTGCTTGGACCATCCAAGCGTCCAGATTGCGTCACCGCGTACCGGGAAGCCTTGTATGTGGCAAACCCCGCCCATCCTGAAGTGTTGCGGGTACGAATTGCAAACCACCTGTTTGCATTGGGCCAGTCAAGCGACGCTTGGCAGGAACTCCAACTCGCCGCGTCGGGTCCAACGAATACTGCAACCGAAGCCGGGCGCCTCCTCGTCCTCAATGCGCTGAACAGTAGGTACATCGAGGCTCGAGATAGTGTCCGAGTTGCCTCGACCGCCATCGCAGCGCTTGATGCGGCCGTCATGGTTGGACGTATTCCCGTAGAAATCGCCGAAATTGCGTGGAGCGCGGTCACGGCCGCAATGGCGATAGGTGACAACGAGACTGCAAACCAGATCCGCTGGAGAATTGTCGCGGAATGGCCCGAAACGCCGACCGCATTCCTCGCCCTGAACGAACTTGGTTCGTCGATAGTCCCCGCTTGGGCACGTGCACGTATTGCAATTACAAATTCGAAGTGGATGACCGCACGGGACGCACTCGACTGGCTCCTCGCAAACTCGCCGACCGACCCAAATCGCGGACGCATCCGCGCGATGCGGGCAGTCGCTGCGAATGCCCTCGGTGATCCGGGTGCCGGTGCCCAATTGGACACGTCGGCGGCCGAGGCTCCAGGGGACACATGGGGTGCCCGGGCGTTGTGGGAAGCCGCCGAGGGCCGCCGTGATAGTGGAGACTTCGCCGGCGCCGCAACTCGTTACGCGAAGCTCGCAACGGACTTCCCGGGTTCCAGCGAAGCGTCGCGCGCCCTCTACCGACTTGGCCGATTGTTGCCAGAACTCGGAGATGTCGCCTCGGGGAACCGCGCAATGAATGGCGCCGCGGACCTCGGACCAGTCGGATTTCATACCTACCGGGCGCGCGTGATCCTTGGCCGACGTCCAGCCAGACCACCTTCCACGCTTCCCGCATTCATCGCCTCTGGAGCACTGAACGAAAGCGACTGGCGAACATGGGAGGACTGGCTCGCCAAGCGCGGCCTGATCGGCACCGATGTGCGAAACGGACTAGGTGCAGCCGACCTGGCAAAACCCTTGAACCGCCTTGACTCGCTGCTCGCGACCGGGTTTGTTGAGGAAGCCGAAGACGCGGCGCGAGAAGTCTGCCAACTTCGTCAATTCTCTCCATCCGTCGTCGCCTCGGTCGCGGCTCGTGTCCAATCCGGTGGCCACATCCCCTTTTCAATGTCCCTTGGACATCGATTGCTGCGTATCCTTGCCGATGCCGGCGAAGCATCACTCCTCGCGATCCCGAATGTCGCCCGAAAACTGGCGTATCCACTTGCCTACTCGAGACTTGTTGGTGCCAGCGCAGCACGGTCAACCGTCGACCCGTATCTCGTCTTGGCGGTCATGAAGCAGGAGAGTTGGTTCCGCCCCGAGGTCACCTCGGCTGCCAACGCCCGGGGACTGACACAGTTCATCCGTCCCACCGCTGAAAGCGTCGCAAGGGAATTGAACTGGCCAAACTGGAATTGGGACGACATGACACGTCCGTATGTTTCGGTGCCCTTTGGTGCCCACCACCTGGCCCAACTCATCGACATGTTCCGGGGCAACGTGCTCTTCGCCATTGCCTCGTATAACGCTGGGCCCGGACCAATCCTCAGGTGGGCGAACGGTGACTATCGGCGGGATGACGACTTGTTTGTCGCCGGGATCACGTACCGGGAAACGCGCGAATATGTCACGTCGGTTGCCACATATGCCGAGTGTTACCGCGAAATCTATGGGGTCAGTTGACGGCATCCCGGCTAGGAAGTCACCCTATCCAAGGGTCTCCTCAACGTCGACTATCTTGCCATCCGACCTGCACCGTTCCATGGGTGTCCCGTCAATTGTCAATCCCACAAGCGCCTCACTCATCCGGGCAATCCGGACCATGGACTGAACATCATGGACCCGAATGATGTGGGCCCCGCGGGCGATGCTAAACGCATTGACCGCCGCCGTTCCCTCAAGTCTCTCCTTTGAAGCCAAACCAAGAACATTCCCGATCATCGTCTTTCGCGAAGCTGCAATGAGTATCGGAAACCCAAGTACGTGCAGTTCGGGGATCCTGCGAAATATGTCTAGGTCCTGACCGATCAGCTTCCCAAACTCGATTCCTGGGTCAATGCAGATGCGGTCACGTCGTACTCCCGCCGAAATCGCCAGGTCTGTTCGCGTCTCCAGAAACCTGATGATGTCTCCAAGAACGGTCCGGTAGTGCCATTTCGCAGGGAAGCTTTTGGGTACTCCCAGGATGTGCATTACACAGACCCCTGCGTCACCACGACCGATCACCGAAGCCATCTCTGGGTCTGAAAGACCCGTGATGTCGTTGATCAATGTCGCGCCGAGATCCAGCACCGCCGCCGCTGTCTCGGCGCGGTGTGTGTCTACAGCGATAGGCACCGCAACTTGTCGAGCAAGGGCCTTTACCACCGGCCCGACACGCCGGATCTCTTCCGCCGCATCAATCGCCGCCGCCTCACCGTTTGCACTGTCGCCGCCGACATCAATGATGTCCGCGCCCTCCTGCACCATCGCCAATCCGCGTTCGACGGCACGGTCCGGGTCAAAATATCGCCCACCGTCGAAGAAGCTGTCCGGGGTGACATTCAGGATCCCCATCACGCCTACACGTCGCCCGAGGTCGATCGCGTGGGGTCCCATGCGCAAGACACCAGCGCCCCATGTCGTCGAGGCCAGTGCCTGGTGAACAGCACCCTCGAGCCCGCCACCGGTGGCCGCGAGTGCCCCAGCGAGCATCTCGAATTGGATCACGGTACCGAGCAGGATCAGGTCGAGCGCATCATCTGGAGCACCGTGGCCCCGGTATGCGCTTGGCCCAGCATTCGCGACACCGCCAACCCTCCCGAATTCCGCCACGATGCCCTGCGCCAAGACCGGAGGCACGCCGTCAAACCGCAGTGTTCGACCACTGCCGCGTCGGACGTTCAACTCTGCCTCGCGACGAGAGACCCCGAGCGCGATGAGGTCCGTGATTGTTTGCTTGTCATTGAACGGGTTCAGGACACGCACCGAATGGCGCGGGAGAGATGCCGAACCCCTCACCCCTGATTCCGCGTCAGCTAGATCTGACACTGCAAGCCTCCCGTCCGGTCGTCACGCCACGCGAAATCTTTACCATTGCCCAGGATCCTTCACGGATAGTCGATGCGCGGTGTCCGTTCTATCTCGACGGACGCCCAGTCAATGATGCTCCCCTTCACGGGAGCCTCGGGTTTACGGACCCGCACCCGGATGCACTCAAGATCCGGGAATACGAGCGCGATCGACCGGGCAATGCCCTCTGCCACCGCTTCCAAAAGATTCAGGCTCGGACCCTCGACCACCTGCCGAGTGAGCTTGAATAGCGAGGCATAACTGACCGTGTCAGCAACGTCGTCTGATGCGCCAGCCTTCCGCAAGTCCCGCTCCACAGTCAGGTCCACAATGAACCGCTGTCCCAGGACCTTTTCCGCAGGGTCCACACCATGGAAGCCGTAAAACTTCATGCCCTCGACGTGAATCCGATCAGTCCTCACCGCAACCCGCCACCCTTCCGGAAATGTGATCCCATCACTGGATCGCTCCAAGGTCCGCCCAAATTACAGACCCAAATCATGCCAGAGTCCACGTGTCAGCTCGCGTACTTTCGGACAGCACGCATCCCAATCTTGCAGGAAAGACTGGTATAAGCAATCTCGAAGGTCAAGTCACCACGGCCATCCATCTGCAACCGGGAGACCCATTCTGATGGCGCTGACACCATCCAACGGAACGACATCCACAACCAGTTTCGACTACGACATCATCGTGGTCGGTGGCGGGCCAGCCGGTCTGTGCGCCGGCCTTTACGCCTCACGCGCCAGACTGACCACCTTGGTAATTGACAAGGCGGTGCCCGGCGGACAGATCCTCAACACGCACCTTATCGAAGACTATCCGGGGTTCATGTCAATCGAAGGGTCGGAACTCGCAGCCCGGATGCAGGAACAGGCCGAACACTTCGGCGCCGAAGTGATCATGGCCGACGTTGAGTCGGTTCGTTCTACCGGAGAGGGCGGAGTGGTCAAGGTCGTTCAAACGACGGAACGCAACTACACCGCCCGTGCCGTAATCCTCACGGCGGGCGGAAGCCCGGTGAAGCTTGACGTGCCTGGAGAGGATCGCCTCAACGCACGCGGCGTCTCGTACTGTGCCGTCTGTGACGGTCCGTTCTTCAACGACAGGGTCTTGGCAGTCGTTGGCGGGGGCGATGCAGCTGTCGAAGAGGCAACGTACCTCACGAAGTACGCATCCAAAGTGATCCTGATTCATCGACGGGATCAGCTTCGGGCACAGAAGATTATTCAGGACCGGTTCTTCGCGAACCCCAAGTCAGCCGTCATCTGGGACAGCGTCGTGGAAGAGATTACCGGCGAAGGATCGGTGACCGGGGTTCGAGTCCGGAACGTCAAATCTGGCGAAACATCCACGATTGACGTCGGAGGCGTGTTCATCTTCATCGGGTTCCAACCGAACGGCGACATCCTCGCTGACACGGGCGTCAATCGGGATCACGGCGGTCACATTGTGACAACCATGAATATGGAAACCGGGATTCCGGGGATTTTCGCTGCCGGCGATGTGAGGGCACAATTGGCGCGACAGGTGACCACAGCCGTTGGTGATGCGACCACCGCGGCGATTGCCGCTGAGAAGTACATCGAGGCAATGCACCCGGTAGGTTGAGCACCGAAATGCTTGAGGAAATGGGTGCCCTTTCGGGCACCCTCGTGCGCTACTCGTCGCCGACCGTCCGGTACGCACGCAGTGGCGAACCAGACGAACTGACACCCGGGACACGGTACTGGCCAGACTTGACCAACAGTGCCAACGCTGCCACCCGGGCGGCTTGCGCCGGCCCCGCGTACGACCTACCTGCCCGCACGACCGTTGCGAAATCTCCCGTCGTCCCTGACGGTTCCATCACGTCAATCGCCCGTGCCCTACCTCTGGAGACTTCAACCATGGTGCCCTCCTTGGCTCCCGGATGCATGACGGCCATGACCAACGCAACTGCGGTAAACGCTTTTACCGAGATGACGTGTGACGCAAGCCGTCATCTCGAGTATCGAACGTCCGCTGCATCTCTGAAGGGGTGACTGACCGAGCCGGACGAGACCCTGATGGCGATTGATCTAGGAACATATCCTCCGAACCGGAGAGCCACATGTCCGCCCCAGAACCGAAAATAGCGCAAATTTCGAACCGATTGATGTCGGGAAACTTCGGTGCTTCGCCCTCGGCGTTCCTGATCGATCGCGATGGCGTCATAAACGAGCATCGCCCGGCACGTTATGTGAATGATTGGCCGGATTTCTCATTCCTGCCCGGAACGCTCGATGCGTTTCGGGCATTCGCGTCGGCTCCCGACCCCGTCATTGTCGTCACCAACCAGAGTGGCGTCGGCCGTGGCGTAATGAGCGCGTCGGCACTGGAAGACATCCACGAAAGGATGGTCGGGGCAGTCACGTCTTCAGGGGGGAGGATTGATGCCGTCATTCACTGCCCGCATCCGCCTGCCATCAGCTGTGCGTGCCGGAAACCGGAACCTGGAATGTTCTTTTCGCTGGCTTCTCGGTTCGGGGTCTCGCTCGCACAATCCGTCTTCATCGGAGACACAGTCACCGATCTTGAGGCGGGTTCCACGGCAGGATGCCGGACCATACTCGTCCGCACTGGCGAAGGCGAGCGCACGATTGCGTCAATAGCCGGCTTGGCGGCATTTAACGATGGCACGGCATTTCAAGTTGCATCACATGAATCCCTGGCAGGGTTCTCAGGGATCGCCAGAGACCTCAGCGCTGCGGTCGCGCACGTGCTCCATGGGTGGGGCGGGTTGCGCAGGTGACCAGACCCGATCAATTGGCAGCGTGAGCGCGGACACCCAGTCCGGCCAACCGCTCGATATGTGCAACACCGTCCACCACGTCATCGAATCTACGGGCGACATAATCAGGAACAGCACCAGGAAATTCCTTGTCCCCAAACCTCGTGGGTGTGAAGATCGTCTTCATCCCCATCTGGGCAGGACCAAAGATGTCGCGGTGCATGTCGTTACCAACAAATATCGTGCGCGATGGCGTTGACCCGAGCGCATCAAGGGCAATCTGATAAAGCCGGGGATCTGGCTTCCTGAAGCCGTGATCACCGGAAACGACCACGATTTCGAAAAAGCCCGCTAGACCAGACTCGGTGAGTTCGTGACGGGCATAAGCCCACTGTGCGTCAGAAACGATCCCTAGCCGGTACCTTGTCCGCAACTCGGTCAGTACCTCTGCAACTCGGTCGTACGGCCGCAGTCTCCGACGCGAAAGTGATCGCTGCAACTGGGCGAGAAACAACGGTAAACCCGGATCAGAAAGCTCCTTCGGCAAGTCGACCGTGACCGGATCAGCGAGCCTCCGGGAATGGGTCATCTCCTCGGCGTCATCGATACCGGCATCGACACCCTCAGCGGCATCTTCGATTTCCGCTTCAGAAAGGATTTGAAGCACGCGCGCCCACAAGCGCACGGCATCAAACTCCGCATACCTCTCGTGGCTGGCTTCAATTTGCGCGCGCAGCGCCCCACGGACGATGTCAACTAATTCGGACGTCCGACGATGGACACCGTAATACCGGAGAAAACGGTTAACACCGCGGAGCGTGGTCCTTCCCCAGTCCTCGGTTTCGACGTCCAGGATTGTGCCGTTAATGTCGAAGAGAATCGCGTCAATTTCGCCTGCAGGCACGCCGTCCGCAACCATCTGTGTGATCCAACCTCAAATCCTGCGAGTGGGTGCCTTCGAGCAACTGGCCATCATCGGATCTTTGCGCACTCCCAACCTTCGTTTCGGAAGTAATGGATCTCGATCGAATCAAATTAGAGCGAACGGAGTGCGTCTTGGGCGGCCTCTATGAGCTTCGTCCGGTACTCGTTTGTGATCCACGGGTTGCGCGCAACCCGTAGTAGCGTCGTCGCCAAATGAAACGGAACGCGGGCACAGATGTGCGCGAAGGACGCCTCCCGATCCGGGAAGTGACAAGAGTACTCCCAGAGAAAGTGTCCGATGTACGGCTCAGCGCCGCGCCGATTTCCCTGATTGAGCATGAATGCGTGTTGCAGTTCTCCCGCGATCCTGCCCACGTCAAAAACCCGATCACCGTAGTGACTGCGCTCAAAATCAATGCCTCCAACCCACATCCCGTCGGTGAAAAGGAAGTTTGCCGGTGTCGCATCCCCATGAAGGCAGACCCTATGATCTTCCCACATTGGACCAAACCGCTTCCACCGATCACCAAGGGAACCGAACTCCCTAAGGGAGTGATCGCTCATGTGTCGATGGTGCCTGAGTGACTCGGAGAGAAGCCCGAGGTACCGAACATCGTCGTGGAAGTCGACCAGATCGTCGGTCACAGTGCGGTTGTGCATCGTCGCCAGAAAGAATGCAAGCGCTGTCAGCCGTTCGTACAACGCCGAAGGTTGGCGCACCTCACGCGCGACGCCATCGAGAACAACTCCCAGGGTTTCTCCGCGAAGGTGTTCCAGGAAGATTGCCGCTCCCTGGTCCGGGGCCGTGCCGAGCGCGCGCATGACGTGGTGGGGGTAGCCGTCCAAACCTACCCGCCGCATGTGGTCAACCGCGCGGTACTCGCGCCACATTCTGTCGACCGCGCGAGGCGAAGCCCGGGTGCCCGACTCGCCGTAGAACTTGCCGATTACCCGGTGTCCAGACTCGCGCTCCTCGTACTCAAAGACCGCATTTGAACCACCGAGGCGGAAAACCCGGTACCGTTG
>Ga0114971_10001963_pt1 | contig 14125 bp, 15 predicted proteins | sample M_140625_MF_Meta_FD_87320 | JGI IMG/M metagenome (GOLD analysis project Ga0114971, IMG submission 87320) | Freshwater microbial communities from Lake Montjoie, Canada to study carbon cycling - M_140625_MF_MetaG | ecosystem: Environmental > Aquatic > Freshwater > Lake | place: Lake Montjoie... | reverse complement strand
CCTTCCCTATCATCTTATTGTCTTTGTCTTTATTCTTTCTACTTTTATTATGTATAGTATATCTTTTTTTTTGTGTATGTTTCATCTTATTTTATAGAAAGAAAATAATATGATAAAAAATTTATAACAATAACTTTTGAATGCAGTCTGTAGAATAAGAAGACTTTTTTCCGATATTATCTGCTTTAGGAAAAAATAACGCAAGTTTTAGCTCCTTTATTTTTTTATAATATCGAACATCATTTGTAAAATCTGACTTCTTTATTTCTAGTAATGTCCCGTCTTTTTGTCTAAAAATCATTATTCCTCTGTCCTTTCTTATACTTTCAACTAATAGCTTTATTTCGTTTGAACAACTATTCTAAATTATATTAGTAGAATATATATAATGAATACTCCCTCATTTCGTCCTGCTTCTTTTATAACAAATAGACTACCTTCTTTAAGCTGGCCTACTATGATTGGTATTCTTATTAGCACCATCATTTTAATTGGCGTGGTCTATATGATTTATAAGCAACAGACATCTTCTTTATTTTCCACAGGATATAAAGAAAACAATGAAAGAACCCAAGGTAATTCCGGAAATTCTTCTAAAGAAGCAGAAATGATACTTTTTTACGTAGATTGGTGTCCTCATTGTAAAACCGCCAAACCCGAATGGGACCAAGTAAAGGCAGAGTATCAAGGACAAACTATCAATGGTTATAAGATGCTATTTACAGAAATTAACTGTACGAATGAGTCTCCTGAAATCGAAAATGTCATTAAGACATATAAGATTGAAGGATACCCCACAATTAAGTTAATCAAAGACGGACAGGTTATTGAATATGATGCTAAACCAACCAAAGCCACCATGGAACAGTTCTTAAACACTGTGTTGTAAAACAGTAAATAGTTTTTTATTACGATCTATAGGCAAACTAGTTCCCCAAAATGTAGTATATTTATTACGTTTCTTATTCAAAAATTGTAGCATTCCTTCAGACATGAGAGCTGATAACTTTCCGCAATGAGTCGGATACTTTGAAACAATCTCACCAACTTCTTCGCCAGTCATGATATTTTTATATTTTTTATTAGAAATGTTACACCAAGGCGCATTTACCAATTCATCAAATGAATAACAATCCATATGATGAATCTTTATGATATAGGTTTAAATGTTTTTTTTTAATTTTTTTAAAGAACAAATAATAATAATTATATTATTATAATATAATAGTACTACTGTAAAATGTATGAGGAAATTAGTGAAGCAGAAAAAGCAGAAATAGATAAATTTTTTGCTGAAAATTATACAGAGGACCATAGAAAAAATACTTTAGATCCACATTTTGCGTTATTTAATGCTGCCGAATATATACATCGCGCTGCTTTTAAAAAAAACAAGGAAGAAAAAAACCGTGCACGTGAAATTGCCATTATAGAATACAGGAAAAACGCAGAACAGCAAATGGAACAAACTAGACAACCACGGGCTGAAGATGAAGAACGTAATAGACTAGCTAAACTTGCTGAACTCAACGAATCGATATTAGAAAAAATAACAGAATTAAACGATAAATTTAGGACAACAAATCTATGCTTAGAATTAAAAATAGATGAAACAACAGGGTACATAGAGTTCTCTACAAATAATCCTGAATTGAGATATCCAACATCGCGTGTACTTTGTCTGATAGATACTCAATCCAAATCTTGTTTATCATCTATTGAATATAACTATCTCTATAAAATGAATGTGATGTTTATAGATTCAGAAACACGTGAAGATCAGCAAAAAAAAAAATATAATTTATTATTGAGAGCAGTAATATTTCTAAGTACGGAAAGGTTTGTTAATAATAACCCAGGTTTTAGGGCAGCATCCATTCCAATAAATCCAATTTCTTTATATATATTAATAAAATATTTTCGTTTTAGATTTAGAGACGGTAACCCCAAACAACAAGAAATAGATTCATTAGAAGAAATAACGCTAAAATCATTAGAGAAATATCGTTTTAATCAAGATGCTGTTTATCTCGTGATAACAGATGAAGCCTTGGATAATGCTAGAAAAATAATAGATGAACTTTTAGACACAGGAAAAATAGCATCAGTTTGTATACCAACTGAAGGTGGAAGAGTTTTTCGTAAAAAACGTTCCCATAGATATAGAAAACCCAAAGGTCAAAAGACAAAAAACAAAAAAAAACAAAAAAGTACAAAAAACACGAAAAAAAAATATTATTATTATGGTAGATATAAATGAAAACTAGTTTTCTTCATTCTCCGATGACCCTGTTTCTTTATGTAATTCCAAAAAGGCACTCCCAACTTTCATACCATCTTCCAATAATTCTTTACGAACATCCAAAGATGTCATAGTTGAATTTAAAAAAGAGAAGCTCAATGACTCTGCTTCATATTCAATCTGATAGGTAATCTTGGTTTGTTTATCTTCACTGCTCATCGTTCTCATAAGTTGATTAATAAATCCATAAATATATTCCAAAAGACTCGATTCTCCTGTAACATTATCTTGACCTACTTTCCCACACTTATTTTTGATTCCTAATATACATCTTTCGTCACAGTCTTCGCCATATCTCTCTTTTATATATTCTAAACACCGATTTAAAGGATAATTACAAATAACACCACCATCTAAATAACATTTATCCTCTATACAAACAGGTGATATGATAATGGGTATGGCACTTGTCATATGTAGAGCTGTCATTAATGGTAAATCTGGATGAGACAAATAAGACAAAGAAATCAATTCAAACTCATTGATTTCCAAGGAGAACATATACAATTCGATTTTCGTAATCTCATAAAACTCTTTCAGAGTAATATCAAGAGAGAAATCCTTGGCTTTAAAAAAAGGGCCCATAAAAATTTCAATCACATTTCTTCCAAACAAACCCCGCTTAGAAAATGCCTCGAATACCTGATTCACATCAAAATGATAAGCCTCGTGCCAAGGTCGAAGCAACATATAATCGTTAATAATATCCCATTCAAATCCCATACAAATCAAGGTTCCCAATATAGCACCAGCTGAGGTAGCATGAATCGTCTTTATATTTTCTCGATTCCAGAATCCCGATTTTTCCAAAGTTTGGATAACACCCAGCCCTTTTATACAATTGGCTGCACCACCAGCAAACACCAAATGTTGAATAGCCATAATTAGAGTAAATATACTGTAATACTTTACATTATATTTAATTACTTTTTTTCTCCAAATGTGTTAATAATGGCAAATATATTTACCTTGGAAAATATTACAGATTTTTCAGAGAAATTAAATTTAGATGAATTGTATGAAAGAAAACAGCAATATGATTTAGGAAAATTGGCACTTTATAATAAAATCTTAAATAGGATTCATGTGCGTATTAAAACAACCTCTAGACAAAAGTTGGACGAACAATTTTGTTGGTTTGTCGTGCCAGAAGTTATTATTGGCGTTCCAAAATACGATCAAGGATCATGTATAGCCTATTTAATGGACAAACTTAAGGAGAATGGTTTTTTCATTAAATATATACACCCAAATACGTTATTTATATCATGGAAGCATTGGGTACCGTCTTATGTACGTAGTGAATTGAAGAAAAAAACTGGAATCGTTGTGGATGAATATGGAAATAAAGTGGAAACGGATGAAAACAAAGGGGACGGACATTCTTTAGAAGAAAGATTGAAGATAACTGGAAAATCTGAAAAGGCGCAGCAACAAAATCAACGAAAATACAATCCAATTGATTCTTATAAACCTCAAGGAAATCTGGTTTATGACAACGATTTAATTAGTATTTTAGAAGATAAATTTACGTAAATAATTATTTTCTATAGATATGTTATAGAAAATGCCTTCTCCTCTTTCTGCTTCTGGATCTACTATGGGTCAATCCGCTGGTCGTCGTCGTCGTCGTAGCCGCTCTTGCAAAAAGGGTGGAAACCCAATGAAAATGGGCGGTCGCCGCACCCGTCGTGGCTCCAAAAAGAGCCGCAAGTCTCGCAAGGGACGCAAGTAAACGATACTATAATATAGTATAAAATAATACATATCTTTTTAGAGAAAGATATGTAAAAGTAAAGTTACATGGAAATCATTTCATCTTTCTTTAGGACCAATCTTTTCAATTGATTCTGCGTTGACTCCAAGATTTGATAGTGTACGATCGCTTCGTACAAATGAATACCATTTACAAAATCTACTTCACAATGTAAATATAATTCAATAATAACCATTCGGGTTTCTTCGATAAGTGTCTGGAGAGACGCAACGGTTAACCCCGGATTCACTCTTACTACATCTGTTCCATCTTTCTTTAGGAAGAGTTGATTCATAATAGCAAGCAATTGTTGATGTTTTTCATTGATAGTTAACATCATTTTATTCAAATTGGCAGCATAACTAGTCAATAAATATTCTTTTGTATAAGTTTCTACCCCGGTATCTAGTAACTCTTTATCTTTTTTTGTATGACAATAATTACGCAGCTTAATATCACCAAATTTTTTGATAGACTTTGGTAAAGTTTCGGCATTGTTACCAGTAAATGTATTGTAAAATCGTAGCAAATCAGCCTCAAACTTAACAGTAGTTTCTTTAGACATACCTTTAAATTTTCCTGTTTTAATATCATACTGATCGTCATAATATAACTCCATTAATTCTGGAATACCTGGTTCTTTATCTAGCGTAGATGCCATGTTAATAGAACATACATTATGACTTTCTTCTTCATCATCAGAATCGTCATCATCCTCGTTATCATCCTTACCTTGTTCCTTACCTTCACCCTTATCTTTCTTTTGTTCTTGATCTAGAGTCTCCAATATGGCTTGTCTAGACCCACATAAATTTATTTTCTCCACAGTAACTCCTGTAGTTCCTTTTGGTATCGTATCTTTTTTCAAAAAAGGAACTGTGACAGTTTCCCCCCAAAAGTCAGTATAAGAATATACAGGATTAATCGTATGAACGATACAGGCAAATAAGTGTGCTATTTTAACATAAAATTTCGATATTTTCTTACACATTTTCTCCTTTTTAGTAAAGTTAGGAGTGGCTACTTCTTTTTTGAAAAATGTTATCAACTCTGGTTTGGAACCCTGATCGACACGTTTTTCTAAATTAGTGATATCTAATGTGGTAAATTGGGAATCTATAATAGATGAGGTTAAAACAACTAGGGAATCGCAGTATTCCTGCTCTTGTAGCTTCTGTAGAGAGACAAAATCCATAGTTAAAATATAGTGAGTAGCTATATGATCCATCGTTTCAAATAAGTCCATCTCTTTTTTACTAGATTTCAAATTGGATTCACTAGATTTCAAATTGGTTTCTTCATTGGATTCTTCTGCTTTAGGAGATTCTTTGAAAAAAATGTTTCCCATTTTTCTGATATTTCTTATATTTCTATAATACTATAAATAGTTATAAAATCCATAAAAATAAATAAAATATAAAATTGAATTAGAATCAAATTATTATTATCAATAGGATAATAACAATGGAAACAAATACAGGTTGTAATGAACCGCTGATACTTTCTGCTAAAACAAGCAAGAACAGAGAATCTTCTTCGAAAAAAAACAAAGCAGAATTATGGAATATATTTGAAGAAGAGGTATCCGAAAAAAAGGCTCCCTTGGAGTGTATATATCGTGCTTGTGGTGGCCGTGAAACTTGCGAACTATGTGAATCCATGTTGGCTTTTTCAGATGAGGGATTTCTCACCTGTACGAATAACAAGTGTAGCATCATTTATAAAGATATTGTAGACCAAGGCGCTGAATGGCGATTTTATGGTGCCGATGATAATCAAAATAGCGACCCTACTCGCTGTGGTATGCCGATCAACCCTTTGCTACAAGAATCTTCCTTTGGATGTAAAGTTCTTTGCTATGGTTCAACTTCGTATGAAATGCGAAAGATTAGACGATATACGGAGTGGCAGTCTATGCCTTATAAAGAAAAATCACAGTATGACGAGTTTCAACGAATCACCATCATGTCACAGAATGCTGGGATGCCAAAGTTGATTATAGATGATGCTGTTAGATACCATAAGAAAATCTCGGATTATAAATTGACCTTTCGAGGGGATAATCGAGATGGTATCTTGGCGGCTTCTATTTATATTTCGTGTCGCATCAATAATTATCCCAGAACAGCAAAAGAGATTGCCACCATCTTTCATTTAGATGTAACAAGTGCTACAAAAGGATGTAAAAACGCTCAGTTGATTATCAATAATTTGGAAAAAGAGATGGATAATAACGAAAAGACCGCCTTTTGTCGAACCAAACCCGAGGCATTTATTGACCGTTATTGTAGTAAATTGAATATGAACAATGAGCTAACCAAGTTATGCCAATTTATCTCCATGAAAATAGAGAAAAATGGATATATGCCCGAGAATACTCCACACTCTATTGCCGCTGGTATTATCTATTTCATCGCCCAAACGTGTAAATTAAATATTTCTAAAAGAGATGTGAAGAATATTAGTGAGATTAGTGAAGTGACGATTAACAAATGTTATAAGAAAATAGAAAAGATGCAGGACGAGTTGATTCCCGCTGTCATTTTGAAGAAATATTCGTAAAAAATTGAAATGTAGTTATTATAAATATAATATAGTTATAATAAATATGCACAGATTCATGGCCTTGGAAAATAAAGTAAACAAAGTAATAAACAAAGAATCGCCATTTCCAATGAGGCTTAAAAATGAAGGTTCCGAAAAAGCCATTTATTACAATAATCTGGCATTGAGAACCCTTGGTGAACAGAAGTGGGAAGACATGAAAAATGGTAGATTGGCCTGGGGTTACATTGAAGACGAACATTTTAGAACTGCCGAATTGTTGGGCGAGCAGTTAGAAACAATACCTAAATCGGAATTATTAGAAAAAACAGCTGAAAACTCAATAAAAAAGTAAAAATAATATAGATTGGTTTATTTAATAAAATAAAAATAAACCAATGAATAAAGAAGAAAGATGAGTAAACGGGTTTTCATTGTTCCTTATAGAAATCGTATTCAACATAAATTTTTTTTCAGCCAACAAATGACATTTCTTCTAGAAGGAGAAACCAATTATGAAATCTATTTCGTTCATCAAACAGATTCTAGAACGTTTAATCGAGGTGCCATGAAAAACATTGGCTTTTTAGCCATGAAGAAAAAATATCCAGATACATATCAAGATATGACATTTATTTTCAATGATGTCGATACTCTTCCATTTCACAAGTTATTTGACTACCAAACAGAAGCAGGAGTTGTGAAACATTATTATGGATTTGAATCCGCTTTAGGTGGAATTGTAGTGATGAAAGGTGCTGATTTTGAAAAAGTGAATGGGTTTCCAAACTTCTGGGGATGGGGAATGGAAGATGCTTGTCTTCAAAAACGTTGTTTACATGTTGGGCTTCACATTGACCGTTCCAACTTTTATCCAATTGGAAGCCCCGAAATCCTTCAACTATTCGATGGTGTTTCCCGTTTAGTATGTAGTAGAGACCCAGCAAGAATGAAAAATGATAATGGCGTCGATGGTCTCTCTTCCATCCATAAGTTAACCTTTGGCTTCAATAAAACTTCAACAAATCTAGCGGACGATCAGTATACAGTAGATAACCAAGCATTTCAATATATCAATGTTCTCACTTTTATGACAGCAGTTAGATTCGATTCAAATACCTACCATGAATATGATTTAAGAGAACCCGTATCCCAAGTGGCGTACCCCGACAAATCTAAGGAGCAAGTTGTGAAACCTGATGTAGTATCAACGAACTCTTGGAAAAATATACCTTTCTATCCAACAGTGGAAGAGAGAAACCACGCCATTCAGCAATATATTAAGGAACAACATCAGAAAAAACAACAACCAGTAAAACGAAAACCCAATACCCAGGCTTTCGCAAGTGTAAATATAGGATTGGGTGGAATACGATAATAAATTATAGATCATAATAGTATCTATCATGTATTTTTCCAACTATACGGAGGCCGAGAAAAAAGATATATCAAAACAACTTAAAGAGCTCCCCCAAGAAAAGGCGGTCGCCGATTTTAAGAAACTTTTTCTCTCCGTCCATTCTGATATAAACCAAATTAAACCGTTATCACCTTTGGGTCTAACATGTATTGATACCTTCGTCCATACAGAGTTACTGGATACCAAATCGAAACATGGTATCTCCTTTTACGATTTCTGGTTTCACCGGGATTTTTATTTGACAAGAGATGCCTCTACCAAAAAATTAATTAATTCTATAAAAACTAACAAACCCTATTTAACAGAAATAAAGGTGGCAAAACAGGTATTTAATTTATATTACGGAAGCATTAGTATGTTTCGTCCTATCAATGCCGCAAAAGTATATTTACAGTTTAATCCCACGTGTGTATTGGATTTTACTATGGGGTGGGGAGGACGACTCATTGGTGCTGCCGTGACAAATGTTAAAAAGTATATAGGTATAGATTCTAATGTTTCCTTGCGAGAACCCTATGAAAATATGGTGAATACGTTGTTACCAGATAGCAATTTAGAAATTGACCTTAGGTTTCAAGATGCTAGAACAATTGATTATTCGACAATAGGAGACTATGATATGGTATTTACCTCACCACCTTATTATAACAAAGAATTATATCAACATCAAGCGATATATAAAACAAACGAAGAATGGAACGAAACATTTTACCAACCTTTATTTCAAGCAACGTGGAAACATCTACAACCATCCGGATATTATTGTTTAAATATCCCCGAAATATTATACGAAACTATTTGTGTGCCTTTGTTTGGAGAAGCCATAGAAAAAATAGAATTGAAAAAATACTCAAGAGTCTTACCCAAAGCTGGAGTCAAAAAACAAAGCAATGTAGGGCAAAAGTATAAAGAATATATTTATATTTGGAAAAAAGTATAAAATATAAAAAAATATAAAAAAAAATATAAAAAAAAAATAATAATAAATATAAAAAATTTTAATAAGTAGATTTTTTATATTATTTACAATGGCGGTAAAAATAAAAATTCGGGACAATTCTGTTCCATATTATTATTTGTTATTGTATAACCTATATCAATCAAAACCTTAAATATATTTTTGGTATATTCAATATCAACCGTTCCATTATGAGATGACCATGATTCGAGTGAAATGATAGGTTTACATTTTTGTATAGTATTTATTCCTCCAGAAATAACAAGTGATTCATATCCTTCCACATCTAATTTTATAAAATCTAATTTATCAAGATTTAAAGTATCAATAGTTGTTAATGTTACTTTAATAATATTATTCACGCCTGTATTTTGTGGTTTACCCATTGGATTATTATCAAGACCAGCCGAACCGGGGTTCCCTTCTGAAATCCAACTATATTGAGTTTCACCAATTTTATCTGAAAGCCCAAGACAAAATAAGGTGACATTATTTATATTATTAGTTTTAATATTATAATCTAATAATTTATTTGAAGCCGGCAAAGGTTCAAACGCATATAAATGATTACATAAACTAGCAAGTTTTAAAGTATGTGTTCCAATATGGCAGCCACCCTCTAATACTATACTATCTTTTGTGATATACTTTTCAAATACTCTATGCATATATTCTTCCCAAATTTCGCCACGTTTAATTATATCTGAGATTATACAATTATCATATACTGCGAAATAAAATGGTTTGTCCTCGTGATAATTTTCAACCTTATATTTGTTAACATACAATAATTTATTAATCCAATAATGAGTCCAATGGTTAAAATAAGATAATTGTTCTTTTCTATAATTATTATTTATTTGTAAAATAGGATAAATATCATAACAAATATAATAAAAAATTAATTTATTAGACATTTCTTTATAAGTATGATTTAATATAATTGAGTTATTTTCATCTGGAGTTAATAATTCTCTTATCATTAATGGCCCAGATACAGATAATGGATTATTTCCATAATATGAATTAGTAATATTATCCACCAATTTATTTATACATTTTAGTAATATATCATTTCCAGGTTTACATATAATTATAGCATTATACACTCCAAAACCACTGAGTTCAATGTCATTACAAAAGTATTCTTTATCTGTCAAAAAAATAAACTTAAAATTATTTATACATTTATATTTTACATCTAAGTAGATACCTCCATTTTTATATAGAACACAATATCTCCATAAATCTACCTTTATCGCACAAACTTCCGGATTTATAGAATCATACGCATATAATACCTTTTCTGGAAAATTAGATTGAATAAAAATTCTACATTGATCTTCATTAAATAAATAATGATTAAATTCAGGATTGTTATGTTTAATGTTATCAATATTTTCTTTTACACAATTTGGTAAATTATCTGAATGCCAGCACTGATATATTGACAATGGTATAACACTATCAATACTTTTACTATAAAGCGTATATTCTAATCCTTGTTGCTGTTGTTTTTCTTCCTCCCATAATTGTTTGTTATCCATTCTTTTTTTACGCAGTATATTATATTTTTTTTGTCTTTGTTGTTGAACAAATACAGAGTGTAATAGTTGAATTGTTTGTTTATTATTTTTATATATATTTGCCATTCTAATTATACTAAATATTATTATATTATAATAAATATTTTAATTGTTACCATTATCCGTGTGGAGAATTAAATACAAATATTAAATCTGTAAATAATCAGTATATTACTATTTATTTTATACCTTATAAGCTTTATTATAATTCAACATGTGCCTTTTAAAATTCGTGACTTTTTTTTCAATATCACTATAATCTTCTCGTTGAACGACTGATAATGGAATGATTAAATACCAAGAATCCTTCTTTTGTAAAGAAAACCAATATTTATCTATTTTATAATCATTCTTCGTCGGCTCTTTTAATAAGTGTTGTATACCTGTTTTATAATTTTCAATTAACGTATCGTAATAGTGTTTTTTTACAATATATCCTGTAGTGGTTTGGCAATTGAATACTTGAATACACGTGTTATTCACATGCTTAAAAGGTATCATATTGTTACCAGACACGATAATGACATCCCATTTAATAGGAGAAGCCAAAAATATACCTATTTGCTTCAAAAATAATTCAGCATCTAAGAATTCTATATCATCTTCACAAATAAAAATAGCCTCATAATCTCGTTTTTTAGCAAGCTCAACACATTTAAGATGACTCATACTACAACCAAGCGCTCCATTTTCTAATGAAACGGCATTACATCTTTCTGGACTTGTAATACCAACTTTAGCCAATTCCTTCAAAGTAGCCTCGTTTCTATCTAGTCTACACGTCAGATTTATATATAAAGTAGGTATAGTAATAAACTCCATATAATATAAATAATAAAATATAGAATAGTACTTATAGTAGTGAAAATATATTTAAACCGTTAAATTAATTAAAAATAAATATTGATAGTTACTATAAATATTTATTATGAGTATTCCGAAAATAATCCATCAATTGTGGATTGGTAGTAAACCAGCCCCAATGACATTAATGGATACATGGAAAGAAAAAAACCCGGACTTTGAATATATATTCTGGAATGAAGCGGAAATTATAAAACGAAATATGGTCTTTAGATGCCAAGATAAAATAGATGATATTGAAGAAATCAATGGAAAAGCCGATATTATGAGGTGGGAAATCTTATATAAATATGGGGGTGTTTTCTTAGACGCCGATTCTATTTGTATTGAACCGATAGATGAAGAACTACTAAATAAAAAATGCTTCGCAGGGTGGGAGCATGAAGAAGTCAGACCTGGACTTATTGCTACTGGTACAATGGGATTTCCTATTCATGACACCTTAGTGAAAAACGCCATTGAATGGATATTGAAAAACGAGGTAAGCCAAAGAAAAGGGACCATGATGGCTTGGCAATCAGTTGGTCCTGGACTATTAACTCGAATGTATAATGTATTAAATTACACAGACTTGCATATATTTCCTAGCTATTCATTTTTACCCATACATTTAACTGGAAGAGAATATCACGGTCATGGAAAAATATACGCATTTCAAGCGTGGGGGTCTACCAAGCAAAGTTATGATGATATGAATAATATGGTGTTACCGTCACAATTTTTAAAACCAAAAAAAAAGGTGAGTATATTGGTATCTAGTTATAATACAACAACAAAGTATGTTAAAGAGTGTTTAGAATCGATCAAGCACCAAGTTGGATATTATAATATTGAATTAGTTTGGATAAACGATGGTTCTGATAGTTTGGAAACAAAATTATTAGAAAAGTTACTAGATAATTTTATACGTACAACACGGTTTACAAAGCTAGTATATTATAAAAACGAGACAAACAAAGGTATTGGATATACTCTCAATAAAGGTATAGAGATGTGTTCGCATGAATTGATAATTAAGATGGATAGTGATGATATTATGGTTCCTCATAGAATACAAACACAACTAGAGTTTATGGAAAAGAATCCATCAGTAATGATATGTGGATCCCAAATACTTTGTTTCAAGGATAGTATAGATAACATAGTATCATCAACAAATCATAAAAATATTAGTTGGGAGGAATACAAGAAAAATCCATCTCATTGGATATCTAATCATCCATCATTATGTTATCGTAAAACGGCTGTTATTTGTGCTGGAAATTATGATATTACAAAATCTAGAATGACGGAAGATTTTGAAATTACTCTAAGAATGCTGAAAACATATGGTTATTTACATAACTTGGAAGAACCATTATTGTATTATAGACTTCATGATAAACAAGTTACGAACAATGGTGGCACAGAAGGGAGGGACTATTGGCATAAAATTAGAACAACTTTAATAGATAATTATATAAATACATAAAAATATAAAAATAAATTGTAAAAAGATAGTATTATGGATATTCCACCTCCAATAGAATATGTATTACTAATTATGAACTGTAAACAGTATCAGTGGAAAGCAGAAAAACAGAAAGTTACTTGGATCAAAAAAGTATTTTCGGATAGAGAATTATCTAAAAAAATGGTGTTCTATCATGTCATTGGCGACCCAACTTTATCAGAAGAATATACAATCGATCATTCTAGTAATCTACTAACCATTAAAGTATCTGATGATTATAATTCTCTTCCAAAAAAAGTCATAAGAGCTTATAAAGCAATCATGACCGTGTATCCCTATTTAAAGTATGTATTTAAAACAGATGACGATCAGGAATTAAAAAACGAACAATTTTTCAGAATGTTACTACAAATATTATCCAAAAAGAAACCATTTTTATACTATGGTGGAAATATTGTAAATGTCCCTGTAGGATATATCTCCAAATATCATACTATTCATCCCGAGTTACCAAAAGACTTGAAGGTATACCCTGGAATGTATTGTAGCGGACGTTTTTATTTTTTGAATATAGTTGCGATAAAACATATTACTAGTGAAACAAAAATGGCATTGATAGAAAAAGAATATCTAGAAGATTATGCTATAGGTCAACATATGGATCCTGAATACAAAGTAGATTGGAGAATACATCATATTCCAACAGACCAGTTTTTTTGTGATTTTATATAAAATCTAGTTACTCGTAGAGACTTGTACCCAAGAAGTAGGAAATAAATCCTTGACATCATTATACGCCATTTTGGGTCCAAACCATTTATCTGGATAACACACTATTTTATCGGGGTTTGAATTAAAATAAGCACCCCACCAACTAAATGAGCTATTGGCAATAATATTATGTTGGCAACAACTCATCATTAAGAGCTGTTTCCAATCAGCTATCTTATCAGGTGCTTTTATGAAAATACATGTCGCCGATCTAAAATCGGCGTTTAGTCTATCAATAATAGAAGTAACAAAGTCATTGTCTTCTGCCTCACAAAAATAAAGAAAGTGTCTTATATCAGTATTTACTAGTATACAATTAACACTATTTTTGTAGTATTCATATGGCATAATAGGATGATGGTCTGGTAAGTTCTTATAATCTCCTAGACGAAAATGCATACTTGCCGTTACGGAAAAGTCATAAGATAAATAGGTCATTTTTTTTATTATTTTTTTCTGTTCTTCCAAGTG